>JAEEGJ010005240.1_pt1 | contig 41415 bp, 29 predicted proteins | sample 8958761 | NCBI WGS metagenome assembly JAEEGJ01 (sample SAMN16246546, study PRJNA631951) | gut metagenome | biome: gut microbiome; feature: rumen; material: RS-attached | host: Bos | place: Iran: Karaj | collected 2018-10 | reverse complement strand
TAAAGTGGGATTGCCATCGCTCAACGGATAAAAGCTACCCTGGGGATAACAGGCTGATCACTCCCAAGAGTTCACATCGACGGAGTGGTTTGGCACCTCGATGTCGGCTCATCGCATCCTGGGGCTGAAGTTGGTCCCAAGGGTCGGGCTGTTCGCCCGTTAAAGCGGTACGCGAGCTGGGTTCAGAACGTCGTGAGACAGTTCGGTCCCTATCCGGCGTGGGCGCAGGATATTTGAGAGGAGCTGTCCTTAGTACGAGAGGACCGGGATGGACGAACCTCTGGTGGATCGGTTGTCCTGCCAAGGGCATGGCCGAGTAGCCAAGTTTGGAAGGGATAAACGCTGAAGGCATCTAAGCGTGAAGCCCCCCTCAAGATAAGATATCCCATACGCAAGTAGTAAGACCCCTTGAAGACTACGAGGTTGATAGGTCGGGAGTGGAAGTGTGGCAACACACGCAGCTGACCGATACTAATAGGTCGAGGGCTTAACCTGATTCTTACAGAGTTTTCAGTATGATTTTTTGAAGGCACAACCGAATAGAAGGGAAAGAAAAGGACGAATAGTCCTTTGTTTCGTATTAAGGAAAGCCTTTATTCCTCCTTAGCTCAGTCGGTAGAGCATGCGGCTGTTAACCGCAGTGTCGTTGGTTCGAGTCCAACAGGGGGAGCTTGTCATTAGGAGGGACCCACGAAGTGGGAGGACCCTTATGAACACGCACCGCCATTCGGCGAAGCCGAACTATTATGCGGTGCGGTTACCCGTCGACCTTCAACGGTAACCAATAACTAAGTATATTTCTTGTAAGCCATAAACAGAAACCTGTTTATGGCATTTTTTATTCTCCCCGTAATCCCAGTGCTCCTGGATTCTTCTATGTTCCCCCCTCACATTTCCCAAAAAACAGTATTGACATCATAATATCAAAATGATAATATCAAATCGTAACTAAGAATACATCGTTCCGGAAAGGAGTTTCACATGGCGAATATGAGTGAGCAGCAGTTGCTCAGATTTATCAGCACTTTAATGGAGAGAAGCTTGGGAAATATCAGTGCCCTGAGACAGTTTGGCGAGATGTTGAAGGAGGAGGGGGCTCCGGATAAGTATATTGAGTTGGTGGAGTCGGCACAAAACGGATACTTTTGGCTGCATGATATTGTTGAACGAACGCATATGCTGACAGAGCAGGATATCAGAGGCGCAGAGGCAAAGTACCGTAAAATGCTCGAAGAGAGACAGGGACGTTGCTAAGCGTGATTTCCGACAGGAGTGAAGAATTCATGAGTGAATATATTGATGATCAGTATGTTATCTATAACGGGACGCTTCTTTCCTACCGCGGGGAAGAGGAAACGCATGTCATTCCGTCGGAGGTCGGCGGCATTCCGATTCATACAATCGGCAGCGGCTCATTTGTCGCGAATAGAATCAAAAACCTGATTGTATCAGACGGAATTAAGAGGATTCGCGAAAACGCCTTTGACTATATGCTTGATATGAAAAATGTGATGCTGTTTCCTTCCGTTCGGGAAGTTGAATTCAATGCTTTCGAAGCGGATTCCGGCATCAAAAAGGTATACCAGATCCTTTCTTATACGGACGAAGAATATGGAAAATTAAAGAGAAGCTGTGCTTATAACGGCGGCAGCCTGTATATGGCATACGAGATTCCGAAAATCGGGGACAATTACTATCTGCCGCCGGAGGCCTTCGGCATCGTAAAGCAGCACAGACTTCCGAAGGGAATCAAAAGATTGTTTGCTTTTCAGCATTATTCCCACGGTTTCCCTGTGTCGTTTGATCACGAGAACAAGAAGGTTCTCAAACCGGATAACATTTTCTACCCGGCAGGCAGTCAGCCGATTTCGAATGAAGATGAAGCCATTCCTTTCCTGTTTCGGGAGGGCTTTCCGGAGCCGGATCCGATTACGGAAAGAAAAAACGAGCTGCTGACAGCAGACGGGATCAGGTGCGGAGAGCATGTGTACACATACTTCAGCGTCGTATTTTTCTTTGATGACAGCAATACAAGACACGCCGGCGGAAAACATTATGTCCTCGGGGAATACAGCGTGGGCTATCATTTCTGGCAGTCCCTTGTTCCGCGAATCGCTCACGGAAAGAGGTTTTACCTGTACAGAAGATGCTTTTTGGGAGCTTCGAAGCCGTATTCGAGGGATAACGATGCGGACTATATCCGTTACAACATGTTCTTTTGCGATCAAGACGGAAGAAACAGGTGGAAATAACCGATGTGCCAGAATAACAGACAATGTACAAACTGTGCTGAAAGGACCAGGACGGTCACGATTCTCGGCAAGCCGATATCCGTAAAGAACTATATCTGTTCCACGGACGGCATTCATTACCGTCCGAAGCCGGATCAGGTGCAGCTGCAGCTTTCCGTTTCGCCGGTATCGTATTGTCCGGCGGCCTGCCCGTTCTGCTGTGCAGCGGGAACGAAAGAGAAGAAAAGAATTGACACGGACATCTTTGCCGCAGTGATGAGAAGGCTGAACGATGAGAACCGCATCCGCGGCGTGAAGATCACCGGAGGGGAGCCGTTCACGGATGTAGGACTGCTGAACGAAGTCATCAGCATCCTGTATGAGGTCTTCGGATACAATCTTGAGCTGGCAATCTCGACGAACGGGATCGGTCTGAACCGGCTTCATGAGATCAAAGACCTTGTCCATCTTGAGACAATTCACATCAGCAGGCATCATTATGACGATGCCGTAAACCGCGCGCTGTTCGGCGGTGCGCCGGTTCCTTCGACAGAGGAACTGAAGGAGATTGTCGCCGGAGTTTCCTTTAAGGATTTATTCGTATTTAACACGATGCTTCTTAAGGATGCAATCAATTCTCCGGAGGAAGCCCACCGATTTCTCGATTATGCAATCGAGGTCGGCGTTCCCAAGGTTGGCTTCATGGAGTGTGCGACGGTAAATGAGTACGCAATGGCCCGGACAATCCCTTACGAGTCCGTGATTCTCGAATCCGATCCGACGATTCTTTTCACGAAACAGCTGTTTGATTATGAATTCTGTCACTGCAGTGACGGCATTTATGTATCGGAAAACGGCGGACTTATTAGATTCTACGGCCGTAGTACGAAAATGGTGGATTACGGTTATTCAAGAGGACTTGTGTACGGAGCGGACAACCGGCTGCGGGATGGGTTCAACGGGGAGATTATCGTATAAAGATTTGGGGAAGGAAACACTTGTATCGGGGGCGAATGAAGGGAGGCGGTGAATGTGATGAAGAAAGTGAAACAATTTGTGAAAAGTGAACTGACCGGTTGGAAGAAATTCGACATCTTCTGGATCCTGTTCGCTACGGCAGTGATTCTCGGGCTTTCGCTCTATTGGAAAGAGGGTACGCTTGAGCTGATCATGGCACTGACGGGTGTCTGGTGCGTAATCCTGACCGGAAAGGGCAAACGTTCGTCCTTCCTGCTCGGAACCGTGAATTCGGTGCTGTACGCCATCGTCGCATTTTCCGCAAAGTATTACGGCGAGGTCATGCTGAATGCGCTGTATTATGTCCCGATGAACGTTGTCGGCTGGTTTGTCTGGAAGAAGCATATGAACGACGATACCGGGGAAGTCATTAAGAAGCGTCTGCCGATTAAAAAGGGACTTTTGGTATTTGCCGGAACCGGGCTTGCCATAGCGGGCTACGGAGCGATACTGGCCGGGATCGGCGGGCAGCTGCCTTATGTTGACAGCATGAGCACGGTCGTTTCGGTTGTGGCGCAGGTTCTGTCCATCTGGCGGCTGACGGAACAGTGGGTGCTCTGGATCATCGTCGACATCGTGACGGTTATCATGTGGGCCGTCGATTTCGCAAGAGGCGGGGAGACTGTTGCTACGCTTGCGATGTGGAGCATTTACCTGCTGAATGCGATCATCATGTTCATCAGGTGGTACCGGGAGACAGAGAAGAACAAGGCGGTGGAAAGCACAGAAGCCGCGGAAACGACGGAGTGAATCGGGAGGAATCGGAATGTATCAGACGGGAATGTACGGCGGATGCTTCAATCCGCTTCATATGGGACACGTCGACTGCATCTTAAAGGCAACGGCGATGTGCAGGGAACTGTATATTGTTCTAAGTGTCGGGACGAACCGGGAGGAGATTGATTACCGCATCCGGTACCGGTGGCTTTATCAGCTGACAAAGCATATCGGCAACGTGAAGCTTCTGACGATTACGGACGAGGCGGAGACAAAGGGAGCCTATACGAAGGAGTATTGGCAGAAGGATGCGGACATCGTCAAGGCGCAGATCGGAAAGAAGATTGATGTGGTGTTTTGCGGAAGCGATTACGGAACGGAAAGCTTTTGGAATGTCTGTTACCCGGAAAGCGAGTTTTACATTTTCCAAAGAAATGAGATCAGTTCGACCGAGTTGAGGAAGAACCCTTACGCGCATTGGGACTGGATTCCGAAGGTCGTGCGCCCCTATTACACGAAGAAGGTCCTTCTGATGGGCGGGGAAAGCACCGGGAAAAGCACGCTTACCATAAGCCTTGCGCACCGCTTCAACGCCGAATACATCGATGAGGCCGGACGGGAACTTTCGGAGAAAAGCGGAACGGACACGATGATGCTTCCCGAGGATTATACCGAGATTCTTCTTCGGCACAAGTTAAATGAGACCGAGGCGGCGGAGCGAGGAAACAAACTGTTGTTCATTGATACGGACGCTCTGGTGACAAGATTTTTCATGGATTTTCTAGACGGAGAGGATCCGAAAACGGAAGCAAACCGTGTGCTGGCCGATGCGATTGACGGGCTGAACAGCTATGATCTGATTCTTTTTTTGGAGCCGGATGTGGAATTCTTCTTGGAGGGCGGAAGAAGCGAGGAAATCCGCGATAACCGGGAGTATTACAGCAACCGGATTAAGGAGCTGCTCCGCTCGCACGGGCGCGAATTTGTCTGTATCGGCGGCGATTACAAGGAACGCTACGAGAAGGCGGTCGCGGCGGTTCAGGAACTTCTTTCCGGAAAATGTGATGAATGACGGGAGGCAGGAAGATGAATAACAGAAATCAAAGCGAGGGGGAGTACCTTTCAAGTTACGATTTCAGTAAGTACGAAAAGCCCTCCGTAACGACAGACATTGTCGCATTCATGATCCGGTCCGAGGAAAATGAAAACTATAAGATGGACAGTAAGAACAGGCTGTCCATCCTTCTTGTGAAGCGCGCGGTGCATCCGTTTCTCGGAAGCTGGGCGCTTCCCGGCGGTTTTCTGAGACCGGATGAAACGATTGAACGCTGTGCTTTCCGTGAGATTACGGAGGAGGCCGGCGTGACGCCGACAGCCCTGATGCCGATCGGTGTGTTCAGTGAGCCCAAGAGAGACCCGAGGGGCTGGATTATTTCGAATGCGTACGCTTCAATCATCAGTGAAGAATCCGTTAAACAGGTCGGCGGAGACGATGCTTCGGATGCGCAGTGGTTTGACATTGATTTTGCAAAGGAAGAGGACGGATCGAGCATTCTGACGCTTTCTTATGAGGATATAAAGCTGCAGGCTGTTTTACGGGAAGAAGGGACAAAGTTCGGCCGCACTTCGTTTCGGATTGAGCAGAGCGGAGGCATCGCATTTGACCACGCCGGGATTATCGCGACGGCTCTGACGGCGCTTCGTGAGGTTGCCCGAAACTATGAGACGCTTTTTGATTTTCTTCCGGAACGGTTCACGCTGTCAGCGCTTCAAAGAGTGCAGGAGACCATTCTGAACATCCAGATTCTGCCTGCCAATTTCCGCAGAAAAGTGAGCGAATACGTTGTCGAAACCGATGAATACACGCAGGGCGCGGGGCACCGGCCGGCGAAGCTTTACCGAAAGAAATAAAACATGTCATTTTCCTGAAATCGGTGAATTTGGCATTTGCCTCGGGCGAAATATGTGCTATAATATTCAGCAAATCAAATCCGGCATGTCCGGTTTAAGGAGGATTTTGTTATGGACGTTACAGCTATGATTAAAGACGCAGTCGAGAAGATTACGAAGGACGGAGATCTTACGAAGGCTTTCCAGCAGGATCCCGCTGCTACGGTGAAGAAGGTCGCCGGCGACAAGATTCCCGCCGAAGCAATTGATAAGGTTGTGGACGGGGTAAAGGCCAAGATTAAACTCGACAGCGCTGCAGGCGCTTTGGGCTCCATTAAGAAACTGTTCTAGTATTTGCCGAAATGCCGGGGCAGCGGTGCCCCGGCAATGTAGGAGTGTTTTATGAGTAATTTCAACCATGCGATAGAATTTGCCGTAAACGCACACAGCGGGTACACCAGAAAAGGCACCGGTTCGCCGTACATCGTGCATCCGATGGAAGTTGCCGCGATTGTCTCGACGATGACACTCGACGACGATATTCTTGCGGCTGCGGTTCTTCACGACGTTGTGGAGGATGCCGGGGTTTCCATAGACACGATTTACAAGTTTTTCGGGCCGCGGGTTGCCGAACTCGTTGCGTGTGAATCTGAGGACAAGAGGCCGGATTTGCCCAAGTGTGAAACGTGGAAGATCCGGAAAGAGGAGACGATTGCGCACCTGAAGGCGACGAGAGACAGTGCGGTCAAAATGATCACGCTTGCGGACAAGCTTTCCAACCTGAGAGCGACTTATCAGAGCTATCTGCGCATCGGCGACGCCGTCTGGAATCAGTTCAACGAGAAGGATAAAAACCTCCACGGATGGTATTATTCCGAAATCCTGGAAGCGCTCGGCGACCTGTCCGATTTTCCGGTCTGGCAGGAGTATCGGTGGTATGTGAAGAAACTGTTCGGATAGCATAAAAAGGTGTTTTTTCTTTTTGGAAAATGCGAAAGTTTCTATTGACTTTAGAGGCTTTTCCATATATAATCAACAAGTGTCTGGCTCCATGGTCAAGCGGTTAAGACATCGCCCTTTCACGGCGGTAACAGGGGTTCGAATCCCCTTGGAGTCATTCGGGTAGCAGAGGTAAATACCTGCTAAACGTATTATAACCCTATTATATGGGTTACGCTGTCTGACGGGACATGCCGTAAGACAACGGGAAACGCATCGCATAATAGTCGCCTTCGGCGAGGGCGATGCGTGTTCATTAGGGTCCTCCCACTTCCGGATACACGGAAGTTTGGTGAAGACGACGGGTAACGCATCGCATAATAGTCGCCTTCGGCGAAGGCGATGCGTGTTCATTAGGATCCTCCCACTTCGTGGGCCCCTCCTAATGATAATGCCGATGTGGCTCAATTGGCAGAGCAGCTGACTTGTAATCAGCAGGTTATCGGTTCGAGTCCGATCATCGGCTGTTATGGACCCTTAGCTCAGTCGGTTAGAGCAACCGGCTCATAACCGGTCGGTCCTGGGTTCGAGTCCCCGAGGGTCCATTTTCCTTTCGAGGAAGCAACCACAATTATATATGGCCCGGTGGCTCAGTTGGTTAGAGCGCCGCCCTGTCACGGCGGAGGTCATGGGTTCGAGCCCCATTCGGGTCGTTACTGACGATGTTTCCTATTCGGAATGTTGTCAGAAGTATTTCTTGCTTTCCGTGACGGAATGTGAGATAATACAGCTACATAAGTTTTCGGGGTCTTAGCTCAGCTGGGAGAGCATCTGCCTTACAAGCAGAGGGTCATAGGTTCGAGCCCTATAGGCCCCATTTCCTTTTATGGGAGAAATTTAATGCAGTTAAACGGATAGTAACCGGAGGCTGCAGGTAGGCGGGTAGCACGCGCCATAATAGTTCGCTTCGCGAAAAGGCGCGCGCGTTCATTAGGATCCCCCCGCAAGCGGGTCCCCCCTAATGATAATGCCGGCGTGGCGGAATTGGCAGACGCACAGGACTTAAAATCCTGCGAGTAGCGATACTTGTACCGGTTCGACCCCGGCCGCCGGCACTTTAAAGAGCATGCATGGCATGTTCTTTTTTTGTCTTGAATTTGCCTTCGGAATACGCGATAATGGAATTGTTAAAGTCGTATTTGTCAGTAAAGAGGAAAGGAGTGCAGGCTTTTCCATGGCACAGATCAGCATTCATGTCCGCACCCCGATGGGGACGGCTGTGAAAACATATATCAACGGACAGGAAGTCTCCTCGGCGGAGGTGCAGATGAACGAACCCGTCCGCATCCGCGTTGAGCAGACGAAAACCGGCGCCGATGAAAGCATCGGGCATAAGCTCGCCTCTTACATGAAAGCCCTGGCGCCGGGGCGTAAGATTCGCTACGGCTTAGATGTTCCTTCGCCGTTTCGCGCACAGTACGAAGGCGAGCTGATTCCGAAAGCGGACAGCGAGAGGATTGCCTTCACGCTTGTGACCGAGGATGGGCATTTTGCACTGATTCCGGACGAGCCGGACCGCTTCCGCAAAGAAACCGTCCGGAACCGTGAGATCAACGACGACCGTGCGGTTTGGGGGATCCTCCTCGGCAGCATTTTAGCCGTGCTTCTGATCGTCTATGCGCTCGCCATGGTTGCACTTTTCGGCGGTGAAGAAGTACCCGCTTTAGCCAAGACCCTGTTCGGCGCCCTCTACACCGTCTTAGCCGGAACCGCCGCCTTTTTGTTCATCCGGAAAATGCTACAGCTTTAGACCTTTATCAGCCACAGGCGGAACGAATTGTAATTCTACAGGAGTAGAACAAATTTATGGAACAATGGAAAGAAGAACTCGAAAAAGCCTTTGAAGACGGTCTTTCTAAGCTCATTTTGAGCAATCCGAAGAAGGATTATCCGTACCGTCGTGTCACATTTGTCAAAAAGGAGAAGGGCTTTCAGCGGGAGAATTATACCGATACGCAGGTGTTTCATGAGAACCTGACATCCGAAGAGGCCTGCAAGGCTGCCGGGGAGCTGTTCGGCGAGTCGCTTAAGCAGATGAACGGCGTCGGCGAAGATGCGCAGGGAGGCTTTGAACTCGAATTCCGGTTCAGTAAAGGCGGAAAGGTTTTTGGCGGGCGCAAGAGCGCGCAGAAGACGAAGCCGCAGGATATCGGTCATAACCGCACAAAGAAGTATCTGATTCCCGAGGGTTCGCCTCTTCCGGCGCTTACGGACATGGGCATCTTCACGAAGGAAGGCAAGGTGGTTGCCTCCATGCAGGACAAATTCCGCCAGATCAACCGTTTCGCGGAAATGGTGGATGACGGCTTCGATGCCCTGCCGACGGACCGGCCGATTCATATCATTGATTTCGGCTGTGGCAAATCTTACCTCACATTCATTTTGTATTACTATTTCACGGAGATTAAGAAGAGAGAAGTCCGGATTACCGGGCTTGATTTAAAGAAGGATGTCATCGAAAACTGTAACCGCGCGGCAAAACGTTACGGGTATGAGAACCTGCATTTTCAGGCGGGGGATGTGAAGGATTTCGTCTCCGACACGCCCGTTGACATGGTGGTGACGCTTCATGCGTGCGACACCGCAACGGATTACGCTTTGGCATTTGCCATAAAGCAGAAAGCATCACTGATCCTGTCCGTTCCGTGCTGCCAGCACGAATTGAATAAGCAGATGAAGTCGGACGAGTTGTCCGTTCTCACCAGATACGGAATCGTGAAGGAGAGGACGGCGGCGCTTCTGACCGATGCCATCCGGGCGGACCTGATTACGGCGTCCGGGTATAAGACGCAGATTCTTGAATTTGTCGATATGTCGCATACGCCGAAGAATCTGCTGATCCGGGCAACGAAGTGCTTCCAGCCCGTTACGGTGAAGCGGCAGATGCTTGCGGAGGTGAAGCGTGCGACTGAGGCGTTCTCGGTAAAGCCGACACTTCTTGCATTACTTCAGGAAGAATAGGACGAAAAAGAAAAAGCCGGTTACTCAGGTAACCGGCTTTCAGCGTGCATGAGAAGATTCGAACTCCCGACACCTTGGTCCGTAGCCAAGTGCTCTATCCAGCTGAGCTACATGCACACATTGCTTCGCAACAAAATGTATTCTATCTTGCTTTCTGTTAAAAGTCAAGAGCGAATTTGCGAATAATGGAGGAAGTTGTGATATCTTTCGAAAACAGCGGTCCGAATCCGGCGTCTGCAGGTATGATTCTTTTGCATTCCCAGGCGCTTTATGATACAATGTCGGGGAAGTTTATCGGATTGCATCGGCATTCATCCGGGATATGCTTCCGAAGAACACTTTTGCAGGAGAAATTATGAGCAAGTATGAATTTATCGCGCCGTGCCATTTCGGGCTTGAGAGCGTATTAAAACAGGAGATTAACGAACTCGGGTACGAGATTACATCCGTTGAGGACGGACGTGTTTCGTTTAAGGGCGACGAGCACGCATTTTGCAGGGCCAACATCGGCCTTCGCACGGCTGAGCGTGTGCTTTGGAAAGTGGGTTCTTTCAAGGCAGAAACCTTTGAGGAACTCTTCACCGAGACGAAGAAGCTTCCCTGGGCGGACATTCTGCCTGCGGATTCCAAGTTCTGGGTGGCAAAGGCGACGTCCGTTAAAAGTGCGCTTTTCAGCACCTCGGACATCCAAAGCATTATGAAAAAGGCCATGGTCGAAAGCATGAAGGAAAGTTATCATATGGCCTGGTTCCCGGAGACCGGAAACGCTTATCCCGTGCGGGTTTCCGTCATGAAGGACATCTTCACGGTCTGCATCGATACGTCCGGCGAATCGCTCCACAAGCGCGGCTACCGTAAGCTCGTCGGCAAGGCGCCGATCAGTGAAACCCTGGCAGCAGCACTTCTCGCGCTGACGCCCTGGAACAAAGACCGAATCCTTGTCGATCCCTTCTGCGGCAGCGGCACGATTCCGATTGAGGCGGCGCTCAAGGGATTAAATATCGCTCCGGGCGTGAACCGTCATTTTCAGGCAGAGTCTTTCCGTGAGCGGATACCGGCCAAATTCTGGACCGAGGCCCGCGAGGAAGCAAAGAGTAAAGAAATCCACGATGTCAAGTTGCAGATTCAGGGCTTTGACTGCGACCGTGAGGCCATTAAGATTGCAAGACAGAATGCAGAGGCCGCAGGCGTTGCCGACCAGATTCATTTCCAGGTTCGCCCGATGCAGGAACTGTCGCATCCGAAGAAATACGGTTTCATCGTGACCAATCCGCCCTACGGCGAGCGGTTGGAAGAGAAAGCAGCGCTTCCCAAGCTTTATACGGATATCGGCGAGACGTTTAAAAAGCTCGACACATGGTCGTATTACATCATCACATCCTATGAGGACGCAGAGCGCTACATCGGCCGCAAAGCCGACAGAAACCGCAAAATATATAACGGCATGATCCGCACGTACTTCTACCAGTACCTCGGACCGAAGCCGCCGAAGATGCCTAAGGAATCATAATTATCAAGGATAAAGATTTTGAAGTGTATACAAGGGAGAAATGAGATGAAACTCATGGAGAGAAAGAACCTGATTCTTTTTGGATTGGCACTGCTTATGCTGCTCATCCTCGTGGCAAATGCCACGCCCGCCCGCGCAGAAGAGCAGGATGGCGAAAGCAAGCAGGGCGAGGAACTGGTGATTGATCTACGAAACGGGTATGCTGTTTTCCCGGATGAGGGCTGGTGTTATAACGCCAAGATTTGCGCGGCGGTCAGAAGCTGCGTGAAAATTTGTGATGAAAACCCGTATTCCTGGAACATTTTCACGGCGGATATTGACGGGGACGGAACACCGGATATCCAAACCGACGGGTATGGATGGCCGGATGAAGAGTACCCGATGCCGTATGAATGGTTCATCATTCCTACGACGGAATGCAGTGTGCGCGGGACGGTTTCTCTTCCTGTCGGGAAGATAGATATTGAAACTTATCGGAAATATGATACGGTTACCTTTATCTTTCCTGAGGAAGCGTTCAAAAACGAGTATGTCATAACCGTTGAAAAAGGACATGCGGAAACGTATGACGGAAAAGTGATTACTTCGGCAGCCCCCGGAGATGTGGTTGTTCTTGTTCCCGATGCGCTTGACGGAGAGTATGTTGCATACTGGACTTCCACTTTGGTAGGTAAATTCTCAAGATATGACGGGTATTCCTTAAGTTGGATGAACGCCACTTCCTTTAGCATGCCTGCGTCGGATGTCACGATGAAAGCCACGACCGCGAAGCAAACGCCGATGATTTTTGATATGACAGGCGGAGTGTGCGTTGTGGATGAGGAATACTCGCAGTCACCGAACCTGAGCGACATTAAGATTCCCGCCACAGCCGTTGAATACAGTGAAAATCTTCGGACTGATGCTGTCAGAACGGAGAGAATCGACCTGGACGGCGACGGAAGCATGGACATTTCCTGCTTTATCGTTGACAGCAGCGAATACGGCGCGATCAAGGATGCAGGGCTCCCTCACCATGTATACTATATTCCGCTTCCGACGAGCAGTATAACGGGAAAGTATACATATTACGAGGGGAAGACTTCCCCGTATTGGCCGTATGAATTTGTCTTTCCGCAGAAACCCGCGGAGAAACTGTATCCCATTACCGTAGAGGGCGGTCATGCGGAAGACATTCAGGGAAGAACCATTACCGAGGCTGCGCCGGGAGAGCGCATCCGGATTGTTTATGACGGTGTTCAGGGAGAAATAGCCGGGTTTACGGCTTCTCCTTCTTATGAGAATCTCTACAGAAAATGGACGTGGCAGTCAACTCCCCAGTTGCGAAAAGAAGTCGATATGCCCGCCTGTGCGCTTTCCTATAAAGCGCTCCCGAATGAAGGCACGAAACTGAGCCTGCACTTCTTTTCTGCTAATACCGGTCGTTTCAGTGCAAATCTTTCCCAATCCGTAACGAATGCGTTAAAAAAAGACAGCGGTGCATTGGAAAAGGTACTTTGCATGTATGCGGGGATACCGGTTCAGCTGGGCGACCGCATGCTGATAATGGATTATAACAGCAACTACGAGTATTATTCCCTGGAGTATACTCTGCCGGAACCGTTTATCACGGATGATGAGATATATACCACCGTAGAGGTCAAGTTCGGGGATACCTATCAGCTTTATCCGATAAACTGTACGGACGAGGCAATTGTTGTGTATTGGATGCAGAGCAGTCAATGCAACGCCCGTATTCTGGCTTCCGCAGCCGGACAGTTGTTGTATGTCAATAAAGTGAATCTGGCGGAGCCGGAAGGCTATATGTTCTCCGGATTTGAAGCAAAAGATTTCTGGATGGGGTATGATGTTTACTGGAGATTTACGATGCCGGATCATGCCATCGAATTGAAACCGGTATTTTCAAAGGTTGATCCCGACACACAGACGCCGGTTTTGATTGACTTGAGCGATGAGTCCTTTGACATCAGTGACCAGGAAATTTTGAACTCTCTTGCAAAAACCGGTATTTCATATGATTGGTCCTCTGATATGTATGATCTGGACGGAGACGGCAAATGGGATATCCACGTCAATGCGGATTTGCATCTGATCCGCCGCCTCTCGGATTACAGCTGCGGCGAATACTTCACCATCGAAACGGGTAACCACGGGCAAAAGTACTTCCCTATCACATTTGTCAATAAGCCGAAGGCGAATACGGAGACGGGTGTAACGCCGACGGTGACGCCTGCGGGAAGCGAAGAAAAGCCGACGCAGAACGAGGTGACGCCTGCCGGTACACAGGCTGCGAAGAACAACAAGGCGAAGAGTAAAAAAGGCGGAGTGTTGCTCGTCGTATTTGCCATTCTGGCCATGATTCTGGTGTTCGGCGGCGTAGTGGGATTCAATATTCTTCGTAACCGCAGGGAAGAAGCGCTCCGGGCGCAAAAACTTGCGGAGCTCAGAAGACGGCGCGCCGCAGAAGCGGAGGAATTTGAGGAGCCGCAGTATGAACAGACAGCAGAGCAAACCCAAGAGCCGGCTGAGCCTGAGGGCGAAGACGAGGAAGACGAAGACTATCTGTAAGGAAAATGCTATGAAAAGACTGATTTTTGCGACGGGCAATCAAGGTAAGATGCGGGAGATTCGCGAGATTCTCGGGGACTGCATTCCGGAAATTCTTTCGATGAAGGAGGCCGGCATCGAGGCCGACATTGTCGAGGACGGAAAGACCTTTGAGGAAAATGCCCTGATTAAGGCCAGGGCAGTCAGCAAGGCCGGAAACATCATGGCGATGGCCGACGACTCCGGGCTCGTAGTGGACTGCATGGACGGAGCACCCGGCATCTATTCCGCACGTTTCATGGGAGAGGATACCTCTTATGATATCAAGAACAACTATATCATTGAGCAGGCGATGAAGGTGCCGTTTGAAAAGCGCACGGCGCGATTTGTCTGTGCCATTGCCTGTGTTCTTCCGGACGGCCGCGAGTGGGTCGTGCGCGGAACCGTGGAAGGCATGATCAATGATCACCAGGCGGGAGAAAACGGCTTCGGATATGACCCGCTCTTTCTTCTGCCGGAGCGCGGCGTGACAACAGCGCAACTGCCTCCGGCCGAGAAAAATGCCATCAGCCATCGGGGCAGGGCGCTTCGGGCGATGCGTGATTTGTTAATGCAGGAAGGAATCCTGTAAAAAGGAAAAACGGGGGTAAAGAAAATGAGAAGGAAACTGTTTTGTATCGTGCTTGCAATGCTTCTGTTACTGACGGCATGTGCGGAGGAAGCTGCGGTTAAGAAGGGGAAGACCAGAAAGGCTCCCGAAACGAAGAACGGACGTTTTGAGGAGATAACCCCGACACCGAACAGGGACACACCGACTCCGTCCCCAACGTCGGAACCGGAGCCCACGGTGATTCGCATGTGGTGCAACGTGGATGAGACCTATGCGGCGTATCTTGCGTATTGCCTGGCAATTGAAGAGATGAAGAAAAAGTATCCGGATATCCGTTTTGAATGGGAAGGCTTCAGTGATGCGGAGGAGTATAAAGTAAAGGTTAAGGCAGCTTTGGCAAATCCGGGAGGAAACGCGCTGCCTGACATTTTCCATACGAACGATCACCGCTTTCTGGCAGAACTCATTCGGGATGGCAGAGTGCTGTGCCTGGATGAATACTATGAAGATTATGCGGGTTTTCTCCCGAAGAGCAGATGTGAGGGAGTGGCTTACGAAGGAAAGCTTTACGGCATTCCGACCAACTATAATGTTGTTTTGATGTTCTCGAATATGGATATCCTCGCCAAGGCCGGATACGAGGAAGTGCCTTCCACATTGGCAGAGCTGGCAGCGTGTTGTGACAGGCTTCTCGCCTTGGGATACACTCCGTTCTCCATCGCTGCGGGACCGTATACGGAATGGTGTGTTTCGGAATATCTGGAGCCGGTTCTTCTGCAGTTCATGGGAGCAGATGCGCTGAAAGATCTTTTTGAAGGGCGCTCGACATGGAATAACCCGGATGTTGCAAAGGCAGTGGATCTTCTTGCGGAAATGATGCAGAAGAAATACTTTGCGCCGGAATGCCTCAATATGAGCAGCGACGAAGCAAAATCCTATTTCATGGAAGGTAAAAGTGCATTTTATCTGAGCGGCTCATGGAACTGCGCGGATTTCAGCCATATTCCGGATGGCGGAGATATCATTCAGGTCGGCACCTTCCCGATTATCAATCCGGAGAAGGGTTCTTCGAATGCCTTCATCGGCGGACCGACGGGCGGACTTGCCGTATACCGGAATTCACCGAATGCTGAAATAGCGGCGGAATATGCTTTTGAACTTACCCGGCTTATCAACGCCTACGGCTATCTGTATGGGTGCGGTTTCTCGGCCTTTAACGATTATTACGATGATGATGAAGTCAACTATCTGACCCGTAAGGTCGCACGGCTTCTCACCGACAGTGAGCTTGTGCTGTTTGGCGATACCGTTTTGGATGATTCGGATTTGTATCGTTATTACAGATCAATAGGCAAAATCCTGACCGGCGAAATTGACGGAGCCGGGTTCATCGAATACATGAAATCAAACACATGGTAAATGACACGGTTTCACGCCCCGAAAGCGCATCCTTTAAGGCAAAACAGATTCCCGAATTTGTTGTTGACTTTTGGTATTCCCTGTAATATAATGGGAAAGCGCTGACGGGGTGTGGCCCAGTTTGGCTAGGGTGCTTGATTTGGGATCAAGAGGTCGCAGGTTCGAATCCTGTCATCCCGAGTCATACATCGTCACAATCACATACCACATGCGGGTGTAGTTCAATGGTAGAACACTAGCCTTCCAAGCTAGACACGTGGGTTCGATTCCCATCACCCGCTTTTGTCATAAGGAGGGGACCCACACCGAAGGGGTGGGGAGGTTTCCTTATGAACATGACGCGCCCATCGCCGCAGGCGATTTTAAATGCGCGTTATTACCCGTTTATCATTAGGGGGGACCCGCTTGCGGGGGGATCCTAATGAACATGCACCGCCATATCGGCGAAGCCGATTATAAATGCGGTGCATCTCCCGTCTACTTGGAATTTCCAGGTACTAACTTCAGAGCCCCCGCGGCTCCGATTTATTATGTGCCAGTAGCTCAGCTGGATAGAGCAACGGCCTTCTAAGCCGTGTGTCGGGGGTTCGAATCCCTTCTGGCACAATTGTTGTGACTCACAACTTCATATGGTGGGTATAGCGCAGTTGGTTAGCGCGCCAGATTGTGGCTCTGGAGGCCCTGGGTTCGAGTCCCAGTATCCACCCTGATGCAAAGCCTTTTCTGTACATAGTAAAGGCTTTGTGTTATAATTGGGCTATCGCCAAGCGGTAAGGCACAGGGTTTTGATCCCTGCAGTCGCTGGTTCGAATCCAGCTAGCCCAGATATTACGATTCGGGCTGCTTTGCAGCCCGTTTTTCATTTCCGAAAGGATTTGCCGGTCGAGCCCGGCTTCGGAGGATTCATGGCAGCACCCGATCGCAGACAATATAAAGATTTTGCCGATACCATCCGGCGTGCGGATCTGGAGGTCGGACAGGTGGCAAGAGGCTACGGTCTGCTTGTATCCGACGTGCAGACCGAGTACCGCGCCCTTCGGGAAGCCATTGCCGTGGACCTCTTGAAAACCCACGATGTCGAGGAACTGAATACCGGGAAGGAAGGCATCCGTGTCAAGGCGCTTCGGGATGCCGGAATCCGTACCGTTGCGGATGTCTGCAAGGCGTCACAGCGTACGATTGAGTTCGCGCCCGGAATCGGTGCGGTCATGGCGGCAAAGGCGAAGAGAAATGCCGAAGCCATCCGCATTACGGTTGCAAGAACCGTCCGTGTGCAGTTGGATGCGGAAGATAAAAGAATTGAGCAGAGTAGACTGATTCTTGCTCTTGCAAGGCTGATGGCCGCAAGACCGTACACGCAGAGGGCTGCTGATTTATATTCGAAGAGCCACGGCGGAATCGTCACGAGGCTTGAGGTTTCTTCATGCATCGCCGGCACGCTTTCCTGGTTCTTTACAGGCTCCGAGAAGAAGCAGCAGGCTTTGCTTGCCTACGATGAGTTGCAGCAGTATGTATCCGAGACATATGCCGCGGAGACAACCGAAATCATCGACGGGTACCAGTATGCCGTTAACCTGGATCTTCCGGCGGCAAAGGCGGATTTCGCGGCGAATGCGGCAGCATTTTATGCCCTTTTGTTTGCTGTTGTCGAGGGCAACACCGAGGCACAGACCGATTACGGCGGAATCCCCGAGGAGCTTGTCAGCCGCGTCAGCGAGACAGAACTTCATACGGACGGCTTACAGGCCGATTTGCGGCGTTATCAGGTGTTCGGCACCAAATACATCCTTTACGGCAAAAGAGTCCTTCTCGGCGACGAGATGGGCCTCGGAAAGACCGTGGAGGCCATTGCCGCGATGACACATCTTCGCGCGGAAGGCAAGACACATTTTCTGGTGGTATGCCCGTTAAGCGTCTTGGTGAACTGGCAGCGAGAGGTCGCCAGATTCAGCAACATTCCCGTGGACGAAATTTACGGTTATGACCGGGCCGAAGAGCTTTCCTCATGGATTGAAAAAGGCGGCACCGCCATCACGACATACGAAACCTGCTCGAAGATTGACCTTCCGGACGGCTTTGCCGTTGACATGCTTGTCGTCGACGAAGCCCATTTCATTAAGAACGCGTCGACGATCCGAAGCCGCGCCGTCCGCCTTTTGATTGAGCGGTCCCAATCGGTGCTTTTCATGAGCGGAACGCCGCTTGAGAACCGTGTTGAGGAGATGCTTACACTGATCGGCTTCCTGCAGCCCGAGATTATGGAAAAGGCGAAGCATCTGACAGGACTCTCCGATGCGGAACGGTTCCGTAACGTCATAGCGCCCGTCTATCTTCGAAGAACGAGGGAGCAGGTGCTTACCGAGCTTCCCGACAAGGAAGAAGTCCAGGAATGGAACATGTTGGGCGAAGAAGAGACGGAAGCCTACCGAAAAGCGCTTTCGGGCGGCAATTTCATGGAAATCCGAAGAGTTTCCTGGAATGTTCCCGCAGTCCGCTCGGGAAAAGCGCTGCGTCTTAAGGAGATCGTGGAGGAAGCGGAGCAGGACGGCAGAAAGATTTTAGTTTTCTCCTATTTCCGAAATACGCTTAGGAATGTGGAAGCCCTTCTCGGAAACCGGTGCGCCGGCGTCATTGACGGAGCGTTGCCGATGAAGGCCAGACAGGAGATTTTGGACCGCTTCCGGGAGGATCCCGACAAGACCGTGCTGATTTGTCAGATCGTTGCCGGCGGTGTGGGATTGAATGTTCAGGAAGCAAATGTTATTATTATATGCGAGCCACAGTTAAAACCCTCGATGGAGGAGCAGGCAATCGGCCGGGCTTACCGGATGGGGCAGAGCCGGAAGGTCGTCGTGCACCGCCTTCTTTCGGCGAAAACCGTGGACGAACGGATTATGGATATTCTGTCGGGGAAAAGGGAAACCTTCCTGGCATTTGCCAATGAATCGGTGGTCGGAAACATCGACCGCGAGAGGGCAATTGGAGAAGCGGCAGTAGAGGAAATCATTGCGGCAGAGCGCGAGAGATACGGGATTGATAAGAATCCGGACGAAACGACGGAGGATGACGGATGAAAAGAAAGACAGCATTGCTGATGGTGTTGATTTTGACGGTGCTTACTGTCGGATGCGGAAAGACCGATAAGAAGAAGGAGCCCGTAACGTATTTGGTGCGCTTTGAAATGGACGGCGGCAGAAGAGTTTCGGGAAGCCTTCACCAGGAGATTGAAGAGGGTGAGGCAGCCGTAGCGCCGACGCTTGAAAAGGACGGATATGTCTTTGACGGCTGGGACGGACGCTTCGACGAGATCACTTCGGATACGATTGTCCGCGCCCGTTGGAAGAAGCTCATTACGGTGTCATTTGACATAAACGGCGGAGAGCTTGTAAACGGCTCGGAGAAAGCTTCTCTGACTGTCGGGCAGAAGCCCGTCGCACCGGAAGTGAAGAAAAAGGGCTACACGTTTCTCGGCTGGGAGCCGGTGCTTTCCGAAGTCGAAGAGGATACCGTCTTTAAGGCAAAGTGGGAGCGTACCGTGCTGACGCCGGACGGAATTTACGAGAAGCTTTCGGCAAGCATGGTGGAGATTCACACATTTGACAGAAACGGGCAGGGACTCGGGCTCGGGTCCGGCTTCTTCATCGATGACAAGGGCACCGTTCTGACCAATTTCCATGTCATGGAAGGGGCATGCTCGGCCGAAATCATCACCTACGATGACAAGCGTTTCCGTGTGTCCCAGATTGACGGTTTCAGCAAGGATATCGACCTTTGCGTAGTGAAGACCGATGCCGGGGAGACCGTGCCGGTAGAATTGTTTAACGGCGATGTGAAGACCGGTGAGAGCGTTTATACAATCGGAAGCTCCATCGGGCTTACGGGAACGTTCTCTGACGGAATCGTTTCGACGGCGTCGAGAGTCGACAATAACGTGGAATACATTCAGATTACGGCCCCGATTTCAAAGGGTAACAGCGGCGGTCCTTTGGTGAACCGATACGGCGAGGTAATCGGCGTCAACACATTCCAGTATACGGACGGGCAGAACCTGAACTTTGCCGTTTCCATTAAGGAGCTTGCGAAGATCGACCGCTCGATTGCGACGGAAATCAAAAAGTTCGGAGAGGCTACCGGCAAAGGAACGGAGACGCAGTATACAATCGTCGAGACCGGTGACGAAGGTGAGCTTGTTTACAAGTATGCCGCCTCCATCGAGTGGGAACCGAATAATACCCTGAACAAGGCCAATGAGCTTACGAACGGGGAATTGATGGCGGGGCATCTCGATCCCGAAACGGATGCGGGTGACATTTTCCGCGTGAAGATGACGCGTGCGGGTACATTGGATGTATATCTGATGGCGTATTGGGAGGATGACGATTATCTGATTACCGCCCGCCTTCTCGATAAAAACGGGAATGCCGTAAGCGAGACGGCAGTCGGGCGGAAACCGGAAGTGAGCATTTCCGATTTCAATCAGGAGGAAAAGTTCATGATGGCTTCCTTCAGAATCGCTCAGCCCGGAACCTATTATGTATATGTGAGCATTCCGACGGATTTTCCGTATCCGAACGGATGCTATTATCTGACCGGAGCAGAGTGGTATTGATTGCCGTGGGGACATGACTCCGAACTGAATTTGAGCCCTAAAAAATCAGATAAAGAGAGGTATTTTTATGAACTGGGAAGTATTGGCATTTGTCGTCTACTTTGTGCTGGTCATCGGAATCGGCGTGTACTTCTTCGTGAAGTCGAAGACCGGCGGCGAGAAGGATTATTTCCTCGGCGGCCGAAGCATGAGCGGTCCCGTTGCGGCACTTTCGGCCGGTGCATCGGACATGAGTGCATGGGTTTTGATGGGCCTGCCGGGCGCAATCTACGCATCCGGACTGAGTAAGAGCTGGATCAGCATCGGGCTCTTAATCGGAACGGTGCTGGCCTGGGTTTTCGTGGCTCCGAGACTCCGCACCTTCTCCATTGCGGCGAAGGACTCCATCACAATCCCGCAGTACTTAAACAACCGTTTCCTGAGCAAAAACGTTGCACTGCAGGTTGTATGCGCGTTCGTATTCATCATCGTTTACTGCATCTATTCCGCTTCCAGCATTTCCGCATGCGGCGACCTGTTCCAGACTGTATTCAAGCTGGATGACGGCGGACGCACGACGGCTATGGCAGCAGCTGCCATCATCATTGTTGCATATACGTTCCTTGGCGGCTTCAACGCCGTTTGTTGGACTGACTTCTTCCAGGGTCTGTTGATGCTTGCAGCCCTGATGATTGCCCCGATTGCCGCCGTAGCGGTTATGAAGGGTGCCGATTTCGTTGCTCCGGCAACCAATCTCGGCGAATATCACTATAACCTGCTGAGTTCCGGTAAGCTTGATGCCGCCGCCATCGTTACGATTCTGAGCGGTCTCGGCTGGGGTCTCGGATATTTCGGCATGCCGCACATTCTTGTCCGCTACATGTCCGTTAAGTCCGAAAAGGAGATGAAGCGTTCCCAGAAGATCGGTATCCTCTGGACGCTCCTGATTCTTGCCACGGCTACTGTTGTCGGCATTGTTGCAAGACAGTATCTCGGCGATGAGCTTGTAATCTCCGGCAAGACCAGCACCGTATTCATCCACGTTGTCCGCAGCGTATTCCCGGTTGTCATCGCAGGTGTGCTGCTTTCCGCAATTCTTGCAGCATCCATGAGTACTGCCGACTCGCAGCTGCTTGCCAGCAGCTCGGCTTTCTCAAGTGACATTTATAAGCCGGCAAGAAAGAATGCAAGCGACCGCGAAGTTATGTGGGCCGGCCGTATTGTAGTAGCCGTAATCTGTGTCGTCGCATTTTTCATCGCATGGCTCGGCAATAAGAGCATCATGGACCTCGTTGAGAATGCCTGGGGTGCTTTCGGCGCCGCCTTCGGTCCGGTCATTCTGCTTTCGCTTTACTGGAAGCGTCTGAACTATGCGGGCGCCATCAGCGGTATCATCGCAGGCTTTGTAACCGATATCGCCTATGTCATTGCAAGAGGTAATATGATTCTTACGAAGGAAGATGCCATCATCACCGGAAACCTCGGCGAACTGTACGAAATCATCCCCGGCTTCCTGGTAGGTCTGATTGTCTGTGTCATCGTGACAAAGCTGACGAAAGCCCCTGAGAAGGAAGTAGAAGAAGTATTTGATCAGGGGGTTGAGCTTCTTTCGAAAGAAGATTAATCCGAACCGTGAAGAAAGCAAAAACGCAGCCCCGAAAAGGGCTGCGTTTTTTATTGCCTGAAAGCGGCTTCCCCTGCGGATAACAGGATTTGAACCTGCATGCTTGCGCACCGGAACCTAAATCCGGCGTGTCTGCCAATTCCACCATATCCGCAATTGCACTCATACTACCACACAATTCGGGGAAAAGGCAAGTTTTTATTGAGTTTCTTGCTGATTTTTGGTATAATAATGCCTACTATGAAATCGGGACAGTATTGAAAAATGAAACTGAAATATGACTTCTTATTGCGTGATGTCGGAGACAGAGCGGTTGCCGTAGCTGTCGGAGAGGGCTCGGAAAGCTTTCAGGGCATCATCAGCATGAACCGAAGCAGCAAAGCAATCTTCGAAATGCTCAGGGAAGAAACCTCGGAAGAGGAGATTCTTCAAAAACTCATGAAACAGTACAACGGAACCGAAGCCTTCTTCCGGGAAGAAATCCGGAAGATGGTGATGAAGCTCAGAAACGGAGGCGTTCTGACAGAATAAGCGGTCCGCCCGGCGGACGATGGGAGGAGCTACATGGCGAAAAGAGTGAATTATTCCGATATCACGGATGATATCCGGAAACTGACCGATATCTGTCTTGAAAACAGCAATATCGATCCTGAATTGTATAACCGCTACGAGGTGAAGCGGGGACTTCGTGACCTGAACGGCAAGGGCGTTCTTGCCGGTCTTACGGAGATCTCCGAAATCCGTACGCTTAAAATAGAGGACGGCGTGGAGAAGCAATGCCCCGGCAAGCTTTTCTATCGCGGCATCAATGTGGAGGACATCGTGAAAGGCTGTGTTTCCGAGAACCGTTTCGGATTCGAGGAAACCGTATACCTTTTGCTGTTCGGTAAGCTTCCGAACAAAGAACAGCTTGCCGATTTCACAAAGCTTTTGGGATATTACCGGACACTGCCGAGCAGCTTTGTCCGCGATGTAATACTGAAGAAGCCGAGTTCGAATATGATGAACGGTCTTTCCAGAAGCGTTCTGACGCTGTATTCCTATGACACGAATCCGGAAGACACTTCTCTTGAGAACGTAATGCGTCAGTGCATTCAGCTGATTTCCATCTTTCCGATGCTTACGGTATACAGCTATCATGCGCACCGCTATTATTATCAGGACGAGGCGCTGATCATTCACCGGCCGAGGACCGACCTGTCGGCGGCGGAGAATATCCTGCATCTGCTTCGTGCAGACAGTCAGTATACCGAGCTTGAGGCCCGCGTTTTGGACATCGCCCTGATTCTTCATGCGGAGCACGGTGGCGGCAATAACTCCACATTTACCACACACGTTGTGACATCCTCCGGAACGGATACCTATGCGGCCATGACGGCGGCGCTCGGTTCTTTGAAGGGGCCGAAGCACGGCGGCGCGAATATGAAGGTTGTCGAAATGTTCGCCGACATGAAGGAAAAGGTTTCCGATTGGACCGACGAGGAGGAAGTTGCAACCTACTTACGGGCTCTGCTTCATAAAGAGGCCTTTGACAAAGCAGGACTTATTTACGGCATGGGACATGCGATTTATTCGGTTTCCGATCCGCGTGCCGTGATGTTCCGCGGCTTTGTCGAAAGGCTTTCCGAGGAAAAGGGCATGCATAAGGAATTTGCCCTCTATCAGCTTGTTGAGGAGCTTGCGCCGAAGGTGATTGCAGCGGAGCGTAAGATGTATAAAGGCGTCAGCGCAAATGTCGATTTCTACAGCGGATTTGCTTATCAGATGCTCGGTCTTCCCGAGGAACTGTATACGCCGATTTTCGCGGTAGCGCGTGTCGCGGGCTGGAGCGCCCACCGACTTGAGGAGTTGATCAACGCCGGAAAGATCATCCGCCCGGCTTATAAGAGCGTCTGTGACGAGCGCGAATACGTTCCGATTGCGGAACGGTAATACCGTTGCGGGATAGCGCAACGAGTTTCAGGGGGGAAAATATGAATAACCGTAAAACACTTGTCATCATTGCCTTGGCCGTACTGCTGTGCGGCCTTTTGGCGTTTCGCGGAACAAAGGCGGAAGACGACGGAAAGATCAAGGTTACCGTTGAGGGCGGATATGCAGCTCTTTTGGATGGTACGGTCGTGACGGAGGTTGCGCCCGGAGAATATGTAAATTTCCTGTGGGCTTTGCCTCGTGATGAGCAAATAGCGAAAATAGTTTGCACGAAGAAAATGAAGGACGGAACGGTAGAAGTCGATGACTATGCCAGCGCAAGCTATTTCGAAACCACGGCTACCGGCGAAATCGTATACATGAATCAGCGCCGGTTCAGTGAGGATGTAAAGGAATGCGTCGTTACTGTCACAACAGAAAAGATAAAGCCGATAGAGTTTGATCTTCCGGACGGGATATGGACGGGATATGATGTCGGCAGCAGATTACATCATCTTTTCGCAAAGTTTTCCGAAAAAGCATCGGATGACTACTGGGACATTATAGATTTGGACGGAGACGGCTCTTTCGATATTAAGTACAGCTGGGGAAGTTCGGAAATAGGCTATACCGCATTCATCGCTCACCTGGGAGAAAGCAATCTCCAAGGGGATTATGTATGGCGCAAGTCCTATGAGGAAGAAGATTACTATTATTATGCGTATGCACCGGACGCCACGGTAATATTTCATTTTGATTCCGAGCCGCCGCAAAAGGAGTACTCGATATCCGTTGTGGGCGGCGGGGGTTATGCTGTAGACAGAGACGGAAACCCCGTGAATAAACTGGCGACCGGAGATCCCATCAGGCTGGTATTTCCCGTTCTTGAGGGAAAGTATGTTGCGGGATGGAGTTTAAATGCTTCCGAGGGCGCGGATGCATACGGACATAGCATAATGCCGCGGAAGGATGTTATATGCACGGCAGATATCAGAGAGCAAGAACCTTATATCATTGATCTTACAAAAGGGTATTTCAAGAAGGTACTGTCTACGGATGAAGATACATCTTCAATTCTTGATGCGTTGAGAGAATTAATGCAGATAGAACAGTATTTTGTTTCCGGTTCATATGATCTGGACGGAGACGGGAGCAAGGATATTTCTATTGCAGCACTATATGACACTTGTGACGACTTTCTTGAGATTCTCTATATCGTCCCGTTAAGTTCCTCAAACCTTCGGGGTGATTACGTCCTGACGGGTCTTAATCACAGTCCTCATTGGCCGGTCACATTCCGATTCGGAGAAAAAGTACCTGACCAAGAGTATTCTCTGACCGTGAACGGCGGCCATGCGGAGAATGAGAAGCATGAAACGGTTCAAAAGGCCGCACCGGGTACTATGTTACAGATAGTTCCGGATAACCCTGATAATCAGGAGTACTATTATCCCAAGGCTGTTGATTCGGACGGGTATTACGGGGAGAGAGCATGTGTTTTCTATGAGCTGTGGAATTACATATACGAATCTGAATTTAAGACGAATTTCATCATGCCGGCCTGTGATATCACTTTTTCGTTTGAGACGGAAGAGAAGGATCCTACGATTACTCCTACGCCGAATGAGGTAACGCCGAACCCTACTCCCGGCGAGATATCACCCACCCCCACGGAGCAGGCTGAGACGCCGACACCTACGGAAGGGCAGGGCGTTACGAAGGAGGCAACGCCGACAATTGCTCCGACCGGGACAGAACCTGTAAAAGACGAAACAAAACAGGTGAAGGGGGAGGACAAAGAACAAAAAGGCGGCTTTAATCCGCTGTATGTGATAATTCCGATTACCGTTATCATTTTGGGAGCTGCGATAGCGGCGTATGTGATGATGAACAGAAAACAGCCGGCGAAACCGGCACAAAAAGAAACTATAGATGAAGGAGAAGATGATTATGAATGAGAACAAAAAAAGCAGTGTAGTAAAAGCCGTATTGATCGGACTTGGGGCAGTTGTGGCATTTGTCATTGCCAACATCGGAGCGATGTTTGTGCTGCTCCGCAAAAATGTTAAGAAGATGAAGGGGAACGAAAGCCAGAACAACGCCGTGCACTCCATCGGTCTCGGCAAAGGGGCGGTTGCGCTTTCGCCCGACACGAATAACGCTTACCTGTCCTGCCTGAACGGACGCCTTGATATCACATTTACCGAAGCTCCGACTCATGACGTAAACATGGACCTGACCTGCATCTGCGGAAAGGTAAATGTCACGGTTCCCGCGTCCATGCGTGTTGTCAGCGATTTGAAGCCCTGCAGCGGCAAAGTGGACGTTGCGTGTGAGACTCCCGATGACGAGAACGCGCCGGCGCTTCGCCTGACCGGAAAGACCTGCCTCGGAAAGGTAGTCGTTCGCAAGTAAGGGCTTAAGAGAAGAATAAGAGGGAGAATTATGAGAAAGAAGAATCATTACCGCCCGGGAAACAGCATAAAGCGGATTTCGATTGCAGTATTGACGTTGCTGTGCTTCCTTGTCGTAATGCGCCCGGAGGCTTTCGCCGGAGGCAGCAAAGATGATTCCGATACGTACATGGTACGAATATGGTCAAGAGGAAGCATTCAAGACAGTGACGGTAAGACCATAAGCGATACCCCGGAAGATTCCCTGCTTCTTCGGATGGAATCCGGGGAAACATATGAAGTGGGATTCTCCACATATGACTTAACCGCAAAACCGGGCACCGTCTTTTATGTTTCGGCGCGTAATTTGAAACGATATACTTTTTATGAAGCTTATACTTTGGATAAGCCGGGTAGCTCGAATTGGCAATATCTTTCAAAAGAGGAGATTCAGGCGATTAACAATGGAGAGGAGCTGCGGTATACGATGCCGGACGGTCCGTTTCTGCTTTGCTTTGTTGTAAAGATTGATGAAACCGTTCCGCTGCTTTCCACACCGACGCCGACTCCGGCGCCCACGCTGACTCCCACCACTACCATAACTCCGACACCCGCGGAGGACGCTTGGGACATTACGGTTATAGGCGGACATGCCGAAGATGAGAACAGAAATGTCATCACCTCCGCGAGACCGGGAACGAAGGTTACCGTGATTCATGACGGCAGGGAAGGACAATATTTTACCTCCTGGATAGCGAACGATTCACCGCTTCCGGAGAATACGCCGGTATTCAAATTTGTCATGCCGAAGCATGCGGTTGAATATCATGCGGTGACCACCCAAAAACAGAAACCGGGTGTGTTGGATTTGTATATTTCTCCTTTGACTGTCAGGGAGAACCGTGAGCTTTTCCTCAATGCACTTCTTTCCTTCGATCATTACAGTTATCCCTATTTTGACCTGGACAGGGACGGGAATTTCGATTTGCGTATTCAGGAGGAAGAAGACCGGATATTGATTTATAAAGAGAAAGGGTACAGCCTCGGAACATCTTATGTATGGAACGGGTCGTACGCATTCCTGGGACCGATTACCGTCACAACGACAGAAGAACAACCGGATCTTATACCGACACTGACCGCGGGAGCTTCCATCGAGGATATCCCGTCACCGTATGTACCGACGGAGTTTCCTTACGGTTCGGATAAGGCTTCCAAGACCGATTCCGGGGACGACGGTACATTTGATTACAGAATTCCGATTATCGTTCTCGCCGTCCTCGGTGTACTCGGGCTTGTCATACTGGTCGGCGTGAAAATAAAGAAAACTCCGCCCGCCGATTCCGGCAACAATGATATGGACGACTGGAGAAAGGAAAGAGTAATCTTAAATGCCGGAAGCGGTTCCGAGATTATTCTTACGGAGAGTCAGGAGTCTTCAAACGAAAACGAGGCGGATGACAGTAAGGACGGGGATTCCGAATAAACAGCAGTCGATAGCGAGGCTGAGAGGAGATCTTGATGAAGAATAGTATGACATGGCGCCTGTTGATTGCGCTGATTCTGATTTGCATTCCTGTCGCATTACGTAGCAGTGCAATGGCAAATGAGGACAAAGAATATCCGATAACCGTCGACGGCGGTCATGCCGAGGATTTGAACGGCAATGTCATTACCGCTGCCAAACCCGGCACTTCTTTTCAGGTCGTTCCCGATGACGGAAACGGCAGGTATTGGACAAAGTGGGAGTCAGAGGAGCAGATTAAAGAGAACACTTATATCTTTTGGCATATCATGCCCAATCATGAAGTGCGATTCACGGCACAGACGGTAAGCAAGCGAAAGGATATTGTTATTGATTTGACTGTGCCGCAAGCGTCATTCACCGGCGAGGACGCTGCGCTTTTGAAGAATGCCCTGATTGCATATGCAGGTACAACAGCAGCTTTCGGTACTTATGATTTCGACGGAGACGGCACTTCGGATGTGAGCATTGAAAACCGGGAGGCTGGAACCGTGTGGGTTACAAGGGAGTCGAGTGTACGGGCAAGTTATGACGAAGGTATTGCACTGAAGTACAGCCTCGGAACGGCCTATACAATCCATATTCCGCATGGAGAGGCCGGAACGATTCGGTTAGTTGTAAATAATGCAAAAAGCGAATATCCGGTTTTGGATCGTACTTCGAAGCCTTATTCCATTACGGTGGACAATGAAAGAAGCAGTAGGACTGATGAAGCAATTCCCGGTGAGTTTGTGACGGTAACTTCTTTGCCTATGTACCCACAGCATTATTTAAAAGAAATCCTGGTCACGGGAATTCCGAACCTTGCCCCTTCTGTCAGTTATACCGGCAATTCCCGCAAAGACGAAATCAGTTTTCTGATGCCGCCGCGAAATGTCACGATCACATTTATCACAGCGGTACAGGAACCTCTTTACGTTTACTTCGACGAGAAGTTTCAATGGAAACCGGATGATCTCGGGGAAATAGAAGAGGCAATAAAACAGGCCTCGGGATGTTTGAGCAGTGTCAGAGGGGGAATATACGGATTTGACTTTGATGACGATTTCGTTGTGGACATTGAAATAAACCGGGGAACCGGAGCGGTCATCGCGCACAGGACTCCTTATACCGAAGAGACCAGAAGAAGGTATTTTGAGAAAACGGTGTCAAGTGGAAGAACAATGTATTGGCCGGTAACGATTGTATTCCCGGATTATGAAATCATTCCGGTAACACAGGTACCGACTGAGGAGGCGTCAACAGTAACACCGTCACAGAGTGAGACGCTGACGGCGACGCCTTTTGAGGAAGCCGTTCCGACGCCGACGCCTTATGTGAATGAGAATAAGAGCAAAGAGAATTCGAATCATTCCGTACTCAAGGGAGTGCTGATTGCCTGCGGCGTGCTTTTGTTCTGCGCGCTGTTTGTCTGGCTTATCGTGCGGATTAAAAAGGGCGGGTCCCGGAACCAGGCCGGTTCATACGACAATTGGAATGAAGACCGTGTCACGATCGATTCGAGCAGCGGCACGATGAGGCAAAAGAAGATAAACCCGGATGCCTTGGACATTGAACCGGAGGATGATTGAAAGAAAAGCCGGAATATCGTAAATGCCATTGCATTTGCCATAAAGAATCATGATATCAATAGTATCTCAGAGAGGTTTTTCATGAAAACAGTAATTCGTCTTTGGGGAGTTGCGGCAGTTTTTATCTTCTGTGTTGCAGCGTTTCGCGGCAACGTGCGCGCGGGCGGTAACGGAAGCAAGGAATACACGATTACCGTATTCGGCGGGCATGCGACAAATGCGTACGGCGAGACCATTACAAAGGCAACGCCGGGCATGGAAATCACCGTCTATCACGACGCGGCGCCGGGGAAGTATTGGAAGAGCTGGACTGCGGATGTGCAGCTTAAGGAAAATACGGTCATCTGTCAATTCACCATGCCGGCGAAGGATGTTACCATTACGGCGGAAACGGTTTCAAGTCAGAGAAACTATACCTTTGATTTTACGAAGGAGACGGTAAAACTCCCGGACGAGGAGAGGCTGCTGATCCTGAACGCGTTCATGGCCCTGAAGAAGACGATGTATCTCGATGACATTGATCTGGACGGGGACGGTCATCTTGACATTATGTACCAAAAGTACTCAATCGGCAAGTCGTTTTCGAGACAGGGGTTGAATTACTACAGCCTGGGGACATCCTATTCCGTCAACATACCGGACGGTGAAATCGGTGCTTTAAAGATTGTTGTCGACAATGAGAAGGCAATAATGCCGGTTCATGTGGCAAATGCCAAAACATACAAGATTACCGTTGAGGGCGGCAGCTCCTATGTATCGGAAACGATAAACGGCGAGAAGACGAAATCCTCGGAATCCGTTCCGGGAGATGTTGTATATGTGAAGTGCAATATTCCGCCGGAGGGGATGTACGTAAAGGAAGCAATTGTCAACGGTGTTATCGGCTATGAACCGTCCGAATACTCGTGGGATAACGGCTCGTTCTATTTTTATATGCCTCCGAGAGATGTAACCGTATCCTTTGTCTTAGCTGAGCAGGAACCGCTTACCATTGATATGAGCCACGAGTGGTTTGAGGGCGGCAGAAACCGCGAATATGAAGAGGCTCTGAGGCGGGCTTCCGGGTGCGGTACTTCGACTTACGGAACGGGAACCGGTCTAGATTTTGACAAAGACTTTGAGATGGACATTCTCTATAAAAACGAGACATTGGTTTCCGCACGGACACCTTATACTTTGAAGAATCAAAAAAAGGTATTCTCAAGGGTTGAGGGCTCCCCGCACAGATCGAAGTACTGGCCGGTAACGGTGATATTCCCGGATTATGAAAACATTCCGGTTACGCCAACCCCGACCCCGACGAACAAGCCGACAAAGGCTCCGACGGCCACACCGACCGTAGCGCCGACCGAGGAGCAGATTCCGACGCCGACGCCTGTGGTTCAGAGTGATAAGAATGACGAAAAGAACGGATTATCCGCACGCGGATATGCGCTGATGTTCTGTGCCATACTGTTCTTTATCGCGACAGCGATCGTACTGTTCCTTCTGCTTAAGAAGGAAGCTCCTCAGCCGCCGAAGAACCCTTATAACGAATGGAATGAGGACCGTATGACCATCCTTCCCGAAAGCGGCACTGTTGTTACCGGAAATCAGCCGGAACAGAATAAGCCGCCTGTTTCCGATGTCAAACCGGAGGATGACGGTGACAATGATAATCCGGGCAGTATCGTATAAGCCATTGTATTTGTCAAAGGAAAGAAATAATATATAATTATCTATCGCGTAAAAGGAGGATTTCCCTTGATTAAAAAGAATCTGAGCATCAACACCGCCAAGAAAGGCGCGACCATCAAAAAGGAGATTTACGGACATTTTTCAGAGCATTTGGGACGCTGCATCTACGGCGGAATCTATGTCGGAGAGGATTCCGATATCCCGAATACGAGAGGACTTCGTAACGACGTTTTGCAGGCGTTGAAGGATTTGGCGATTCCGGTGCTTCGCTGGCCGGGCGGCTGCTTCGCGGACGAGTATCACTGGAGAAACGGCATCGGCCCGAAGAATGAGCGTGTCACGATGATCAATACGAACTGGGGCGGTGTAACCGAGGACAACAGCTTCGGAACGCACGAGTTCATGGATCTGTGCGATCTGATCGGATGTGAGCCGTACATCAGCGGTAACGTAGGAAGCGGCACCGTGCGTGAGATGTCGGAGTGGATTGAGTATATCACGAGCGGCAATATCTCCCCGATGACCGATCTTCGTAAGGAGAACGGACGTGAGGAGCCCTGGCATCTGAAGTACCTCGGCATCGGTAACGAAAACTGGGGCTGCGGCGGCTTTATGACGCCCGAATACTATGCAAACCAGTACCGTCAGTTCCAGCAGTTCTGCAAGGACTACGGCGACAATAAACTGTTTAAGATTGCCTGTGGTCCGAACGGTGACGATACCGCCTGGACCGAGAAGCTGATGAGCATGATCAATCCGATGATTGCCGGCGCTATCAGCCTGCATTTCTATACGATTCCGACAGGAAACTGGAACGATAAGGGCAATGCGACCGGTTTCAGCGAGGAACTGTATCACAGAACAATTCGTGAGACGCGCAGAATCTCGCCGATCATCGAAAGCCATCTTGCCGTCATGGACCGTTACGATCCCGAGCACAGAATCGGTCTTTGTGTGGACGAGTGGGGTTGCTGGTACAATGTTGAGGAAGGCACCAATCCGGGCTTCTTATATCAGCAGAACACAATGCGTGACGCCATCGTGGCTTCCGTGAACCTGAACATCTTCAATAACCGCGCAGACCGTATCGTCATGGCCAACATCGCGCAGGTTGTTAACGTGCTTCAGTCCGTCATTCTGACCGAAGGACCGAAGATGCTTAAGACACCGACCTACCATGTATTCAGTATGTACAAGGATCATCAGGGTTCTACGCTTGTAGAATCATTGATGTCCGATTCCACCTTCGACCATGAAGGCATTTCTTATCCGGACCTTTCCGTTTCTTCTTCCGTGAAGGAGGACGGCACGCTGTTCGTGACGCTTTCGAATGCAAACCTGAAGGAGTCTTATCAGATTAACACGCTGATCGATGCTGCCTACAAAAAGGCAGAGGCAAGAATCCTCACCGGCGGCATGGACGACCACAATACCTTCGAAAATCCCGATGCGGTTGCGGATGTTGCCTATAACGGCGTTACGCTGCAGGGTGACAGTGCCGAAATCACGCTTCCTCCGTGCAGCGTCGTAACGGTTACGTTTAAGAAATAATCCGGGGCTTTCGATGATGGACAGTATCACCTCCCCGAATTCCGCCGTTATGAAGATTCCCTGCAGAAGATGTCTCATGGAAGGCGTCCGAAAAGAGGATATTCTGCAAAAAATCGGTGAATACCTGGATGCCCTGCCGGCAGAAGAAAGAACTCCGGCAGAGCTGTATCAGGCCCGCCTTTTGATTTGCGAAACGTGTAAAAGAATGGAGAACGGCCTTTGTAAGGAGTGCGGCTGTTTCGTTCTCTACCGGGCAGGGAAAAAATCCTCAGATTGTCCAATCGGATGCTGGAATCCGGCCGAAAATGACAAATAATACGTAAATTCAGCCACGAAATAAAAACATCAAACCCGCTCGGGAATGCTATTGTTTTTTGTAAAAGGATATGATACTATTGCAGAAATTACGTTTTGAAGCGAGGAAGATCACATGGCGAAAGTTTATGTTTTTTTGGCTAACGGCGTAGAGGAAATCGAGGCACTCGCGGTTGTCGATATTCTTCGAAGAGGCGGCCTTGATGTCGTAACGGTTTCCGTAACCGGAAAGAAGGAGATTCAGGGTTCCCACGGCATAGCATTTTCCGCGGATGCCCTTTTTGATGAGGACGGCTTTGAGGACGGTGACATGGTAGTTTTGCCGGGCGGCGGCAGAGGAACCAACGCTTTGATGGCGCACGAGGGGCTTCGGAACCTTCTGATGGCTTATCGGGATGAAGATAAGTATATCACGGCCATCTGCGCGGCACCGAGCGTGCTTGGAATGAACGGCCTTTTAAAGGGACGGAAAGCGACCTGTTACCCGGGCTTCGAGGACAAGCTTCTCGGGGCGAAGGTAAGCACCGATCCGGTTGTTCAGGACGGCAACATCATCACCGGAAAAGGCATGGGCGTTGCGATTCCGTTCGCACTGAAGCTTCTGTCCGCATTTTCCCCGGAGGAAGCCGAGAAGGTCGGAAAAGCAATTCAGTATACCGCCTGAGAGGCTGGTATTCCCGCGGTATGTACGTTGGCGGGAAGAAATCAAGTGAATATGTAATCGTATTTGTCAAAGACTGCAGAGCATGCCGGTTTTTATCGGCACCTGCAGTCTTTTTCTGTCAGACGGTTGACAGATGAGTTACCGTTATTCTATAATATTGTCAATGACAACAATGACAGATTGACAACTTTGTCAAGAAGGGATGAATGCAAAGTGATGAACAGCAATCTGAAAACCGCTTTGGTGACATTTCAACTGACCAATCTGGACCTGGCAAAGGCGACGGGAATCGATCCTTCCCTGATCAGCCGTTACATTTCAGGAAACCGGAAACTGCGGCAGAAGAGCAAGCAGGCAGAAGATATTGCCGAGTTCCTTTTAAATAAGGCGGATTCCGTGGAACGGATTGACTGGCTGAAGGAACAGTTCGAACAGTTCGGTATTTCGGAAGGAATGCATTCTGTCATGGCCATGAAGGAGAATCTGATCCTGTGGATTTCCTCGGACGGAGAGCTGCCTTCGGACAATGCGGGCGAATCGTTCGAAATGGAGGAAACTGTAGAGGAAACAAGGCCTGACGGATGTGAGAACGATTTGAAATATGGCATTCACGAAATCGCAGATGCCATGACGGAAGAATTCAGAGAAGTTCCAAGCGGTGAGTCAGTTGATATTTTCCTGACTAGCGACCGGTTCGGAACCTTTACCGATTCACTCTTTGCGGGAATGCTTCATGAAGTGCTGGCCAGACGGGAGATTACGATGAACATAGTAATCGGCATCTCCGGAGATACGAGACAGCTCGGCAGAATCACCCAGACCTATATGGGAGAGATGGTTTCCGGAACGATGCGCTTTTATACATTCTTCGGAGCAACGAGAAATGTGGCTGAGCAGATGTTCTGCATTTTCCCGAACGACACGGCAATGATTGTGACCGAAACCCCGGTAGGTGCTGCACATCCGATTGGCGCTTTGGTACGTCGGCAGGAGTTTGTCCGTGAACTCGGACAGAGCTTCGACGCGACCTACCGCTACTCCCAGTCCATGTTTAACATTTACTCCGACGATTATCTGCGTCCCATGATTGAGGTGCTGTACAGCGAGTATTGCATCCCCGGTGCGCTGTCCGTGGTGAAGGACAGCATTAACCCGATGTATATGTCCTTTGAAGCATATTGCCGTGTCCTTCGAAAGGACAATAAGGATGATGCCGAATATGCATGGAAGTGTAACGAATATCGCCGCTTCAATGATTCCTTTGAAGCAACACTTCAAAATGGAATGCCCTGCCGGGAGATTATTTCCCTGAAGCGTCTGAAGACAATCGTGCAGGAACGAAAATGTAAGATGGCGGGGGTGTATTTCCTGACAACTGCATTTTTCGAGCTGGATCTTGAGGGGTGCAGGGATATCCTTGCCGGGTACATCGAGTATTTAAACCGGTATCCTAATTTTTCGCTGCTTATTCTGGATGAACTTCCGGAACTGCATACAAGCAATTGCTGGCATGTTAAGGAGAACCAAAGCGTGGCATTTAACGACTGGAACGGCAGCGTGCCAATCATGTGCCAGTCCTCTCATGCGGCGCTTGTCCGGGAATTTCAGGAACACTTTGAGTCTATTTGGAAACGCGGAACGGGAAGCCTGAGTAACCGCGCATATGTAATATCCATTTTGAAGAGCATCATCCGGGAAATCGAACGGGTCTTAATTAGGATGGACAGATAACAAAAGGGAATGAGCTGGATCAGACGGAAGGAGGAAAAGTAATGGAATTACGTGTAAACACAAAACTGAACTGCGCTGCGAAAGATGCTTGGAAACTGCTGACAGATTCCAGCCTGTACGCGCAGTGGTACGGTGCGGCTGTTGAAGAAGCACTGTTTCAGGAAGGCGGGTTCATCCGGTTTGCCCCATACAACGGCTCGCAGAGTTTTCAGGCAGCAATTACGGACTTTGCGGAAGGCGAATCCCTGACTGTTTCCGGAGGCTGGTTTGATGAAAAATACCGCCTTATTCCTTTGACAGACGGTTGTATCATTGAGAAGCAGTTTTTGTTGCAAAACGGCATTGATTATCCGCCGGAAGAAGTTCAAAACCAGGAAAGAATGCATTACAGCCAGCTTTGCGCGTTTGAGAGACTTGCCGACCGTATATTCTCCCCTGTTGCTCCTCTGTTTGCGCCCGTTTCCTCCACAGCGGCACCTGTTGCGGCACCTGCAAAGAAAAAGCACGGAAAAACTGTTGCTATTGTGCTTGCGTCGGTATTCCTTGTGCTTGCAGCAGTCGGCGCGGTTTTGTTCTTTACCCTGCTCCGTCCGTATTTGAAAGAACAGGATAAGATTAAGCAATACAACAGAGGTGCGGAAGCAATCGAGAAGGGCGATTATGAAAAAGCTGCTGAGATCTTCCGAAAACTCGGGAATTACGATGATTCCGCAAAACTTCTTGCTTATGCGAAGAAGGGCATTATCTATGAGTCAGGAAAGAAAGAACAGGAAAAGGGCAATTACCGCGACGCGAAGGAAATCCTTTCGGAGGTGGCGGATTTTAAAGATACTGCCGAACTGATTGGAAAATGTGACCGTGAAATCGCTTATGACGACGCAGTTTCGTTAGCGGAAGCCGGAAGATATGAGGAGGCTCTCAATAAGCTCAGTGAGGCCGGAGATCGGGTGGATGACCGGGGAATTGCAAAGCTTTGCAGAGAGGCACGGGTTCAAGAACAAATCTGTTCGCTTATGGATGCCCAAAAGTATCAGGAGGCGCTTGCTCTTCTGCAAACGGAGGAAGGCCAGACCGTAGATGACAGGGATGAACTTCTTAAAACCTGTGAGAAAGGCGTTGCATACGAGGAAGCGCTGGCGCTGTTCAGGGACGAAAGATACTACAGCGCCTACAACAAGTTTAAAGCGCTCGGAAACTTTGAAAATGCGGCGAGCTATGCGAATTCGTGTGCGCAGAATACGCCTGCCACGAAAGAACTGTATAAAAACAATGCTTATTCCGGAACCGGCGTCACATTGAAAATCATGCCGCCGACAAATGACGGAAACTACAACTATGTAAAACTCTATATCGTTTCCGGCAATGAGGAGATTCTTGTCAGAAGCATCTTCATCCAAAAGGGCGGAAACTGTACTGTTAAGATTCCTGCAGGCAAGTATGTGATTAAGGTCGCCTACGGCTCCGGCACATGGTACGGGGAAAAGGAGATGTTTGGATCCGCGGCTGTATATGAGCGGCTAAAATCTACGGAAACGAGCGAAATATTTGCGCTGAACAACAATTACACATATACGCTGAAACTTCGTACCGAGCAAAACGGAAATGTCAGAACATCCAACGAAAACAGAGACAAATTCTAATCACAGGAGGAAACCATGAAAACAGGAAGAACCCGTAAACTGATCTCTTTTGCCATGATGTTTGTGCTGCTGATCTGTCTGAGTGCCTGCGGCACCGAGAAGAAGAAAGTCGATATCAGTGACGGAGGAGACGATTCTTCTCCGGTTAAGGAAGAACAGAAGAACACTGAAACTCCTACACCCACGGATGAGCCTGTTCCGGAATCCCTGAGGTTTCCGCTAAACAGTGAGCATGGGACAGCATGGGCTGAAGTGGAAAGCATCCGGATCGGAGAGGACGGAAAACTGGTCGTTGTTCTGATCGGGGAAGGCTCCGGATTTAACAACATACTGCAGATGCGCGACGGAAAGATCATCATCCCGTTTTCGGCTGAAGTAACCGTTAACGGAAAGACTTATAAAACCGACCGCACGACGCTTCAGACCGGGAAACTGATTGCCCATTTCGATCTCGGCGTACTGCCGGACAGCGTGACATTTTCCAGCGTCGATGAGCCGGACAAAAAGTATACCGCTTCGGTTAAAGACGGAAAGGTAATGCAGGCCCCGGCACTTGTCGGTGATGCCGGAAAAGGCGATGATCTGCCGGCAGGATGGCGCAAGGAAGAGGAGGAATTCGGCTGGGACGACGTAGTCGGCAAGGAAGTAAAATACTACGACGAAAAGGGACGTCTCCGTAAGGTTACCGATGAAAAGGGAGGTCCCGTATCCGATTTCCGTGTTGAGTTCATGGTGACCTACACATATACCGATGGAAGTCCGGTAGTTGAATTCGAGCACATCTTCAACGAGTATAAATATGACGGACCGAGAGTAAGCGTGGCACACTTTAAGACACAGTATACGATGCAGTCTCCCGATAACCGTGTCGAGCTCGGATGCGCCTGGTCCGGAACAGCCGGCAAGGCGGCGGACGGCGCAGACATCGCAAAAGAGGCTGATTGCGAAGGAACGGAGTATGCAAGTGACGGAACGGTCGTGAAGAAAATCGCGAAATTCAAAGTACAGGGTATGGAATAATAAACCGAAGGGAATCGGCAGTTTGGTGTAATATAATTTGTCAGAATTCAAAAATCCCGCGAAAATCGGAGGCATTTGCCCCGGTTCCGCGGGATTTTTCCGTTACCGGGGCGAAAACTGTTGGATTTTCCGTTCCGAATGGTGTATGATAAAGGATAAGATACCGGTTTTCCCCCGTAGGGGGAAATGTGACGGTAAACCCGAATGCAGACTCTCGCCTGTGGCACGGGAGGCAATCGGAGAAGGGAACAAAAATGGCGAATACGGACAATGGGGAAAAAAGAATACAGCAGCTGGAACAGGAGCTGGAAATCGAACGGCAGAAATACCGCATCATTTCCGGCATGGTGAAATGCGGACTCTGGGAGTACACCGTTTCCACCGGAATTCTGGTACAGTGCAGACTCGGAGAAGGAATGGGAGAGAAAGACCGTCTCCGCATTTCCAATTTCCGGGAGAGCATGCTGAACGCCGGTCTGATTTATGCGGAGGATCTTCCGGTTTTCGAAAGCCTTTGCAAGAGCCTGCAGAACGGTGACGAGGCATTTTCCTATGACATCCGTTCCTATGTCGACGCCGGAAAGACGGTTTGGCTCCGGTATGAGGGATATACGGTATTCAACAGCAAGGGCATCGCGGCCAAGGTCATGGGACGTACCCTTAACGTGGACGAAGAGAAGAAGAGCGAGATGGTTACGGTCAAGGAAGCCGACCGGGACAGCGTCACGGGTCTTCTGACCGAGAATGCGATCCGCGAAAAGCTCGAGGACTGGGTGAAGTCCAGTTCGGAAACGGACCGCTTCGCATTCTTCCTGATGGAGGTTGACGAATTCAGCACGATCACGGATACGTACGGCCACGCTTACGGTGAATATGTGCTTGAGAAGCTGGCGGGCGGCCTCGGCTCCGTATTTCTCGATACGGACGGGCTTGCGCATATCAACGACGATGAGTTCGTCATGCTGAAAAAGCAGATTCGCACGGCTGCCGAGGTTTACACGATTGCCAGAACCGTCGGTAAGACCGCAGAGCGGATTGAACTGAAGAAGGGCGGCACGCTTTCCGTCAGCATGGGCGTCGCCATTTTCCCGAACGACGGCCGGGATTATACGACTTTACATAAACGCGCCGAGGCGGCTTTGGAGGCCACCCGCCGCAACCCGGACAGCAACTGTACGATTTACGACGAATCGCTTGAGGTGCACAAGATGTACCGTCCGGCGAAGGAGCAGCCGAAGCCGGAAACCGATAAGACCGAGGCCCGCAAGATTGTTGAGCATGAGCAGCAGGCCCAGTACGGTCCTGTAGAGCGGAACATCGTGAACCGCGTATTCGACATGCTTGCAGAAGGCGGCACCGGCGAAGAGGACCTTGTGGAGATCTTCGGAGAGATTGGCAAATACTACGGTTACCGTCGCATTTATGCCGTCATCATCGATCCGCAGGAGCAGCAATTGTGGCTACGTTACAACTGGGATGCGGAAGGCGCCGGCAAGGATAAGGCTTTTGAAGAAGTCCTTCGCGGCGCTAGAAGAGAACTGACGGACCGTTTCACGAACGAGCCCGCATTCATCTGCACGAATTCCGCGCAGCTCGGCATTAAGCTTCCGGAGGAACTTGTCGAGAAGTATCCGGACTGCTCGCTGTTCCAGTATGCGGTAGTGGATCGGGCAGATACGTTCGCTTACCTCACATTTGTCAAAGAGGTGAACGGAAACTGGACCAAGGAAGAACAGGACATTCTGATTCATATCGGCAGGCTGCTCGGCATCTTCATCGACCGTGCGAGGAGCCGCGAACTGCTGGACCGTGAGGTTCGCTACGGCAGAGCCATCATCGAGAACCAGCAGATTACCAATTACGCCATCCGCCCGGATACGTTCGAGCTTGTATATGTCGGCGACTATACCGGACGTCAGTATCCGGAAGCCCATTCCGGCGAGCACTGCTTTGAGGCCATCATGGGACGGAGCGAGCCGTGCCCGAACTGCCCGGTTGCCGGTCTTACGAAGAAGACGAGAGTATTCACGACCGAGTCTTATTACGAGAAGCAGAAACGTTGGATTTCCACGACAGCTTCGGTTGTCGGGGAAGAGGAAGGCGAGGAAGGCCATGTGCTTCTGTGCTGGTCTGACGTGACCGATTTCGTGGAGCGCGTGAGAAACCGAGACGCGCTGACCGGACGCCTTACGATTGAGAAGTTCGAGGAAGAGGCCAACCGTTTCGTTTCCGAGCATACCAAGGCAAGCGAGTGCTTCGTTTCCTTTACGTTCCCGCAGTTCGGCGATCTGAACGATGTATGGGGCTATTCGGTATGTAATGAGATTCTGAAGGTATTCACCGGAACGCTGAATTCCTTCCTGAAAGCCGACGAACTGTTCGCCCGCGTGAACGGAGCCGATTTCATGCTGATGCTTTCCTACGATGACAGGGAGCGCACGGAAGCCAGAATTTCGATGATGATGGAGTCCGCGCATACCGCGGTCATCCGCCTCTATCCGGACATGCAGTTACATGTATGGTGCGGTATCTACCGCTTCGCCAACCGTGAGGACAGCGTGCCGGAGGCCATGGACCGCGCGAAGATTGCAAGGCGCAGCATCGGAAGCATGCAGGATGCACCGACCGTGGCGGTCGTTTCCTTTACCGAAGACCTGAAGACCGTGAACAGCTTCCGCGATTTCGTGGAGCACTCCATGCGCGATGCGATGAGCAACCGCGAGTTTAAGGTATTCTTCCAGCCGAAGCGTAACAGCGAAGGCGAGATTGCCGGCGCGGACGCCCTGGTTCGGTGGATCACCGCGGAAGGACAGGTCATCGAGCCCTGTTCATTCCAGCCGATCTTCGAGGAGAACGGCTTCGTTACCGAGCTTGACTATTACGTGCATAAGGAAACCTGCAGGCTGCTTCGCGAGTGGCTTGACGGAGGCACGGAACCGCCGATGATTTCGCTTCATCTGTCATGGCAGTACCTGTTCAGCTCCGATTTCATGAGCCGGACGAAGTTCCTTTCGGAGCGCTACAGCATTCCGGCAGGATCCGTGGAAATCGTCATTCCGGACGGCGAGCTGAACGCCGAGAATCTGAACACCGCGATGACGATTCTGCAGGGGCTTCAGCACATCGGATACTATGTGGACATCGATTCCTATCTGGCCAAATGCGCGATGAACGCGCTGCCGAAAGACCTGCCCGCCGGAATCGTTCGGCAGAACCCCACTTACGCGATGATTCTTCAGGCAATGGAGCAGAGAAAACTGAACGCTCCGATGCCTCCGGAGGATTTCGAATCCCTTCTTTCCGA
>JAEEGJ010005238.1_pt1 | contig 41434 bp, 36 predicted proteins | sample 8958761 | NCBI WGS metagenome assembly JAEEGJ01 (sample SAMN16246546, study PRJNA631951) | gut metagenome | biome: gut microbiome; feature: rumen; material: RS-attached | host: Bos | place: Iran: Karaj | collected 2018-10 | reverse complement strand
AGTCGGTGTTCTTCTCCTGTTGCATCTCGACGATGATGCGTCGCCCGTCGCGCAGCTGGCAGACGACATCCATGATGATGTTCCTGTCGTCCGGCTGGAAGCGGTCGATCTCGTTGGGAAGCGGCTTCTCGATTTTCAGGTCCATCTGCATCAGGTCCCGCAGGAGCATTTGCAGAAGATCCAGGTTATTGCCGAAGACGTGCTTGAAGGCCCAGTCGCAAAGCAGGTCGATGTAGGGGCGGTCCATGACGTCGCGGACAAGTTTGAGTTTCTCCGGCTGAGTCAGGGAGCGATACCGCTCATATTCGTTGACGATGGCATAGTAGAGGCCCAGCTGCTCCTGGGTCATCTGATCGGTGAGGATTTGAAGCTTTTCAGTCATGGCTTTTTTCCGGTGAATATCGGAAGAAAAACAATGCGGGTCAGTAAGAAACGTATTTTTAACGTTCTTACCCCCGGAAATGTGGCGAAATCCGGAGAGAATGCTTACATTTGTATGCCTCCCGGAAGAGGAGGAGACATAAAGTAATTTAGCATTTGCTATTTATTCGGTTGCCCGAAACCTAGGAAATTTCACTGTCAACCCGGATAGGTCAGTAAATGTCTGCGCTGTGGCGTGGACTTGACTTATCTGTTGACTAGGCTTCCTAGGGCCGCGGGCATGGATTGGAAAGGTCCATGCCTTTTTTGTGCCCTGGAGCGCCTGAGTCAAGGATAAGTCGCAAGTGCCATGAGAAGCGCAGCTTATGGCCAACAACACGAATCTTGGCGCCGCTAAGGCTGCCAAGAACGACGAGTTTTACACCCAGTACGCCGACATCCAAAAGGAAGTGAACGCCTACCTGGAGTACAACCCGGACACCTTTCGCGACAAGACCGTTCTCTTGCCGTGCGACGACCCCGAGTGGTCCAACTTTACCCGTTTCTTTGCCCAGAACTTCGAACGTCTGGGCCTGAAACGCCTCATCAGCACGTCCTACGCTGTCGAGAGCAAGAAGTACAAGGACTACGAGCCCACCCTCTTCGAGACGGAGAGCCCGTTGTTCGACATCGACAAGACCCGCATCAAGGGAAAAATCTTCGAGCTCACCCGCGACACGAACGGCAGTGGGCGCATCGACATCGACGACCTGGAGTGGCACTACCTCGAGGGCGACGGTGACTTCCGCAGCCCGGAAGTCTGCGCCCTCCGCGACCAGTCCGACATCATCGTCACCAACCCGCCCTTCAGCCTTTTCAGGGAGTTTATTGCCTGGATTATCGAAGGAGGGAATCGTTTTCTGATTCTAGGTAACATGAACGCAATAACTTATCTAGAAGTATTCCCTTTGATCATGTCAAATCGCATTTGGGCTGGCGTTGGTTTTAATCTCTCCATGGTGTATAAGGCAGCTTACAAGAACTATCTCGAGGCAAATCAAAAGTTTGTCCGTTCTAAGGGCTATAATCCAGATGAAAACTATATCAAGGTCCCTGGAGTGTGTTGGTTTACGAATTTAGATCATGGGCGGCGGCATGAGCCCCTTCAATTGATGTCTGCAAAGGATAATATACGTTTTAGCAAGCATAAAGAAATACGAGAGAAGGGTTATCTGAAATATGATAATTATGATGCTATTGAGGTCCCTTATACGGACGCTATTCCAAATGATTACGACGGAACAATGGGAGTGCCAATTACATTTTTGGGCAAGTACTGCCCAGAGCAGTTTGAGATAATTGGGAGCGAAAAACAGAATGAAGGAATTCGAACAAAGGTGTATCCGGAACAAATTCAGATTGAATCATCTGGGAGACGTTCTCGTGTTACGAAATTAAACGATGGTGCAGCCATTTTACTTGATGAGCCGCCAATTAGCGAGACATATTACATAATTGGCAACGACATCTATTCGCAAGTATATAAACGTTTATTTATTCGTAAGAAACAATGATCAAGACAGTCTGGCAGAGGCTTCGGACGGCGTAGCCGCCCGTGGCTTCGTGAACGGGAGGGGCCCGCTGACGGATGGCTGGCTGGCGGAAAGCTTGCTTTCCGACAAACAGGCAGACGTCAGTGGGAGGGATAGCGCTGAAAGCGCGTACCGGCCCGAGGCCTATGGCTGCCAGGCGCAAACAAATAGAATATGACAGCACGACTCGTAACCGATTGGACCATCGGCGACATCTGTAAAGGGTTCCAGTACAACGAATACGAAGGCAAGGGCCTGTACGGCCTGTCGGGCCGGCTGACCATCCAGCCGGAATTCCAGCGCCACTACCTGTACGCCGAGAACGGCGGCAAGAAGGAAGTGGACGTGGTCCAGTCTGTCCGCAACGGCTACCCGCTGGGCCTGATCTACTTCTCCAAAGTGGGCGAAGACCGCTACGAAGTGCTGGACGGCCAGCAGCGCATCACCTCGCTGGGGCGCTTCCTGACAGAGAAATTCGCCTGGATCGACGCCGACGGACGGCCGTGGTACTTCAGCGCGCTGAACCCCGACGAGCAAGAAAAGTTCCTGAATACCAAGCTGCTGATCTATGTCTGCGAAGGCACGGAGAAAGAAATCAAGGACTGGTTCCGGACCATCAACATCGTGGGCATCCCGCTGAACAACCAGGAGACCCTGAACGCCGTGTACAGCGGCCCGTTCGTGACCAAGGCCAAAGAAGAATTCTCCAACTCCAACAACACCAACATCAACAAATGGAGCTGCTTCATCCCGGGCTCCGCGAAGCGGCAGGACTACCTGGAAGCGGCGCTGGACTGGGTGAGCCGGGGAAACATCGAGGCATACATGTCGGCACACCGCTACGACAACGACATCACCGAACTCAAGGCCTACTTCACCTCCGTCATCGACTGGATCACGTCGGTCTTCGACCTTACCCCCGAAAAGGAAATGTGCGGCCTGAAGTGGGGCGAGCTCTACGAGCGCTACCACCGCACAGCCTACAATCCCGCGGAAGTGGCTGCCAAAGTCCGGGAACTCTACGAGAGCTTCTACGTCAAGGAGAAGAAAGGCATCTACGAATACATCCTGGACGGCTGCCAGAACACGAAACTGCTGAACGTGCGCGTCTTCGACGAGCCGACCAAGAAGGCCGTCTATGCGCAGCAGACCGCTGCCGCCAAGGAGAAGGGCGAATCGAACTGCCCGCTCTGCGCCATCGGGCACGACGCCAACCACGCCCGGATCTGGGACCTCAAGGACATGGACGCCGACCACGTCACCGCCTGGAGCAAAGGCGGCTCTACGGACATCTCAAACTGCCAGATGTTGTGCAAGACGCACAACCGGGCCAAGGGGAACCGTTAGCGGGAAAAGTTGTTCTATTTCCCGAGCGTCTTCGCGAGGGCCTTCTTGAGCCCCTCGACGCCGCCGGTGATCGGCTGGGTATTGAGCTCGCCGTTAATGATCAGGAAAGAATCCGGCAGCTGGGTAACACCGTAGGTGATGACCGCCGGGGAGGCGGCACCGAGGCCGTCGTTCACATTGATCCACGGGAGCTTCTGGGCCAGCACGGAAGAGGCCCATTCGGGCTTGTCCGGCGTGACGCAGATCGAGAAGATCTCGAGTCCGCGCGGATGGAATTCCTGATAGATCGGCAGCAGGGTGTCGATGCTGAGCATCTTCTGCGCCGCATTGGCGGCATCCCAGAAGTGCACCAGGATCACCTTGGCGTCCACCTCGGACAGAGCCTTGCGCTCACCGTTGATGTCGTTCATCACGATATCGGGGAAGGAAGCCTGGGGGGCATTCTGGATCTGGGTGCTCAGCTGCAGATACTGCTCGCGGCGCGTCGCTTCCTTGTCGAGCGCCTTGACGTAGCGGGAGTCGGGATAGACCGTGGCGAGCGAGTCGGCGCCCTGACGGAACAGCAGCGCATCCGAAGGCTGGGAGAATATGTAGCTCTGGCCCAGGCGCTCGAAGAACACGGGCACAGTGGTCAGCGAGAACGGGTGCTCCAGCACGTAACGGACGCGGTCGCGATAGTGCTGCACATAGAGCTTCGTCATCGCGGACGGCTCGTCTGCGTGCTCGGCCAGGGCCAGGAGGAAGTCGGTATAGACCTTCTCCACCTTGGCCAGCTCGGCGGAACCTTCGGAGCCGCTGACCGTGTAGCGGCCGAGCGTGTCGGCCTCGACGACGGCGGTCTCGCCCTTCTCGAGCAGCAGCGCGGCCACGCGCGTGTCGCCGTAGAAGATGTAGATGAATTCGGGATCGCCGGCGGCGACCTTCACGTCGTAGCGGAAGGAGCCGTCGGAGGCGGTCTTGACGGTGTCAAGATCCTTGTAAACATTCATATCCAGCTGCTTGACGACCAGCTTCTTGTCAGGGGCGCCGGCGAGGGTGCCACGGATCTGGGCCTTGTCAGAGCAAGCGGCCAGGGAGAGCGCCGCGAGTGCGAGCGCGATGAGTTTATTGCAATTTTTCATATTCGGAGAGAATCGCTGCGGCGGTCTGCGCCATTTGTTCCGGGGTGAAGGTCGGGCGGACTTTGCGGAAATCCAGGTCGCCCTCGGTCTGGAGCGGGACCAGGTGGATGTGCGTGTGGGGAACTTCCATGCCCAGCACGGCCACACCCACGCGCTGGCAGGGCACGGCGGCCTTCAGGGCCACGGCCACTTTGCGCGCGAAGGCCCAGAGGCCGGCGTAAGTGGCCTCGTCGAGGTGGAAAATGTAGTCGTCTTCGACCTTCTTGGGAATCACGAGGGTATGTCCCTGCGCGAGGGGGCTGATGTCGAGGAAGGCGTAGTAGTCTTCGTTCTCCGCCACTTTGTAGGACGGGATCTCGCCCTGGGCGATGCGGGTGAAAATGGTTGCCATTAGAACGTGATATCGAGAATCTTGAACTGCATCACGCCGGAGGGCACCTTGGCCTCAACGACCTCGCCCTTGGAGTGACCCATCAGGGCCTTGCCGATCGGAGTCGTGGCGGCGAGCTTGCCCTTCGAGAAATCGGCCTCGCTCTCACCCACGATGGTGAACTCCATCACGCGGTGATTGCCGAGGTTCTCGACTTTGACCGTATTGAGCATCTGGACCTGGTCGCAGTTGAGCTGCGAGCTGTCCAGCACCTTGGCGTTGACCACCTGGTTTTGCAGCTTGGCAATCTTGAGTTCGAGCAGGCCCTGCGCTTCGCGGGCCGACTCGTATTCCGCGTTCTCGGAGAGGTCGCCTTTCTCGCGCGCCTCCGCGATGGCCGCGGCAATGACCGGGCGCTGAGCCAACGCCTCGGCGAGTTCCTTCTTGAGCTTATCCAGCCCATCCTGGCTCATGTAATGTACTTCGGACATAGTTATTGTGTTTTCGTTCAATCAACTAAAAAGGAGTCCTGCCGGTATGGCAGAACCCTTATTGCTTCCGCAAATATACAATTTAATTTGATAAACGGCAAATTTCCCGCCTCCGTCGTTTTTTGCTATCTTTGTGCAAACGATTCTTAATTATGGTGAAACATATCATTCTCTGGACGCTGAATCCGGAGCTTTCGGAAGCGGAGAAACAGGCCGTCAAGGCAGGGATCAAGGAAGGGCTCGAGGGCCTGGTCGGCCAGGTGCCGGGGCTGCTCGACGTGAAGGTCCACATCGACGGCCGCCTGGCCTCGTCCAATGCCGACGTGATGCTTGACAGCACGCTGGAGAGCGCAGAGGCGCTCTCGCTCTACGCCAAGCACCCGGCGCACGTCGCCGTGGCGAACGGCAAAGTCCGCCCCTACACCGTCCAGCGCGCCTGTCTGGACTTTGAGGTCTAACGGTTCCCCTTGGCCCGGTTGTGCGTCTTGCACAACATCTGGCAGTTTGAGATGTCCGTAGAGCCGCCCTTACTCCAGGCGGTGACGTGGTCGGCGTCCATGTCCTTGAGTTTCCCTGCGTAATGGGGCGGGGCTTGACAAAGGCGTCCGTCACGGTCTGGTCGTGCTCAAAAATGAGTTTGAAGAGAAAGTCGGGAACGATGAAGCCCAGACAAATTTCCGAAACCAGTAGCGGCGGGGAATCGGTAATCCCTTCTTTCCGCAGCATGAAAAACAGCATCAGTTCCAGCAGCCAGAAATAGGCGACGATGATAATCCTCCCACTCTGCCCCTTGTTCTTTTGGCGGAATAATTGGCGGAACCGCAGGCGTGTCAGTATGTGAATTGCACCAAGTCATTTATTACTTGAAAGACGGGATTTCAAACAAAGACGCAGCCACCTCGCATTCTGTAACCTCGGTAATTGTGGTAGTAATATCCATCCCCATGGTATTAGTCGTCATCTTCATCGGGAAACCCTGCCAAACACTTACCGTCATTTTTGCCGTTTGTCCCATCTGGGAAACCTCAATTTTGTAACGAATACACTCCTTACCGGCAACCGTTTCTTTCCCGTCTTCCACAATCTTGTACTTGGCAATCGCAGCTTCGTCCATGTTCAGATAGTTTATAGACTCTTGAGTCGGCATTTCTTGAACCTGTTTGGCAGAATGGTTAACCATATAGGTTTTGCCATCCCGAATAATCTGGGTGATTTCCATTCCGTTTGCACTTGCCTTGGAAATAACCCGTGCTCCATAATCATCAAACCATGAAGGAGATTCAATCTTTTGTCCCATCATCTCAGTAACGGTCGTTATCTTACCGGACTTGATTCCATACTTTTTGATTGCATCTTGACCCATCATCAAGGATGCGGTCATCAACAGCATCGCAAATAAAGTAATATAACGTTTCATACTCGTTTTGTAGTTAATGTTTGTAATAATCAAGTATTTCTGCCCGGAGATAATAAGAATACTTCGCCTCTGCAAGCGAATAGTGCGCTTTGGCCAAATCGATAACAGCCGTATTCCAACTAAGAAAATCTACCGCGCCCAGATTATACTTGCGGTCCATCTGTTGAAAAACTCTCTCTGCATATTCAGATTCTTCCAAAGATTGTTCATACTGGTCTTTTGCCAATAAAAAATCCATCTGAGCCTGAAGTAGTTGCTTGCGAATACGCTTTCGTACCTCCATCATATCAAGTTCTGTTTCAGCCGCAGCAATCCTTGCCCTCCGGATTCCATTCCTCGTCGCCAGCCCGTTCAAGATAGGAATTGACAATGAAAGGGAGACATATGCACTTCCGTTATCAGCATATTGATCGAAAAAAGGATAGGCTTCATACTTTAGTGTTGCATCCTCATTGGCCATCACCTTCTGTCGAGCGTCAGAATAACTTGTCCCGAAACCGGCGGAAAGAGACAATTTCGGGCTGATGGCTGAGAGAGCCAACTTGTAATCCACATCAGCCAGTTCTTTCTGCAATTCTGAAGAACGAATATCAGGATGATTGTTTATAACTGCGTCCAACTCCCAATCAAGAATCTCGGAATGTAATTGGGCGAAATCCGACACCTCAAACTCATCAACATCTTCCCATTCCAACAAATCACAGAGAACAAGACGTGCCATACGGCGCGCATACTCGGCTGAAGAAACGTCCTTTTTAGCGGCTGATAATTGTGTTTGGAACTGTAATACATCTGTTTCGGTAACGCTACCCGCTTCATACAAATTCTTTGTGCGCTCCAATTGAGTATCAATTAACATCTCCGTCTCCCGGGCGATACGTTCTTGTTCTCGGGCGCAGAGCACATCCATATATGCCCCTGCTATCTGAATTCGAAGATTCTGTTTCAATGACTCCTCCTTCAGCATGCTGGCCTTCAAGGATAGTTTTGACTTGGACAAAGCGAGAATCTTCCTTCCGCCTTCAAATAAAGTCACGTCTCCAGATACAGAGGCACTACTGTTTCCCGTGTATTTGGTCTTGACAAACTCATATGTGGTCGGGTCCAGAACTCGACCAGAGGACATAGTATAAGAGGTAGACGCGGATAAACGGGGCACAAAAGCCCACTGCCCATCCTGCAATGCCAATCGTTCTCGATCAATTGACAATGCTTGTCGCTTCAGGTCGATATTGTGCTCCATCGCATAGTTTACACAGTCTTCCAGTGTCCAGACGGTTTGTCCGGACAGGGTTAGGGTGATTAGCCCCAGCAAAGTACAACTTATGATTCGTCTGAACATATCTCTCCATCTCTTATATGCACAATTCGCCCCGCCCTTTCCGCGACGGCTTTTTCATGGGTCACCAAGACAAGTGTTGCTCCCATCTCCTTGTTTATACCGCATAGGATATCCATGACTGCGGCCGTAGAAACTGAATCCAACTGACCGGTTGGCTCATCTGCTAAAATAATCTCCGGATCGGTAATGATAGCCCTGGCTATGGCGACACGTTGTTTCTGTCCTCCGGACAGTTCGTTTGGATAATGCCGGCGCCACTCTGCCAGCCCGAACCGTTCCAACAAGGCCATCCCCTTTTCCCTCATCTCCTTCTCCGCCATTTTCCGGTATGTCAATGGCAGAATGACATTCTCCAACAAATCCATTTGAGGAATCAGATTGGCGGATTGAAACACAAACCCAAACTTCCTGTTTCTCAGGACGGCCAGTTCGTCATCATACAATCCTTTCACAGATTGTCCATCCACAAGATACGCCCCATCATCAAAACGATCGAGAAGTCCCAATATATTTAGAAGCGTGGATTTTCCAGAACCTGACGCCCCCATAATTGAGACCATCTCACCTTGCTCAATCCGAAGGTTAAGCCCTTTAAGCACGCATAGCGTCTCGTATTTGGTCACATAGGATTTCCGAATATTGAGCAGTTCAATCATGGTAGTTGGTTATCACATAATCCGCCGGAGAGACACCTCTCAATACTTCCACTCTATCACCGTCTGAGATTCCCAAGCGGATTTCTTGTTCCCATACTCTGCGCTTGAGAGAATCTGTCAGATACACATAGCTAGTATCGCCTTTGAAACAAATGCTCTTTTCCGGCAACGAAACCACATTTTCCGCCCGACGAAGAAGAATTTTCCCAGTTGCAGAATAACCGGAACGGATGGAATGAATATCCCCCTCATAGGTAAACATGGCTTCAATCGGAAACTTCACCGCCCCTGACTGTATCTCACCCTTGGCCGAGATCATCGTTATCATCGCGTCAATCTGCAGCGAATCCAATGCGAGGAGCGTGAGGGAAACGGGCATGCCGATTTCAAGGCTACCGATGTTCCTTTCAGGAACATTTGCCCGGAATAGGAAATGGTCGGTACCAGCAAGAACGGCCATGGTACTTCCGGGATTATAGCCACTACGCTCTACAACAGATGAACCCACCTTCACGGGAAGGTCGATGATGATTCCCGAAGTACTGGAACGAACGATGTTATTGCCTGTTCTTTTCCCTTTTTTCCGAAGATCCAACTGATGCTCTGCCGAGGAGTAATTCTCCTGCGTCGTTTTATACTCCTGCTCAGTAGCCTCGAAATCAGCTCTAGATACCGCATTCGCTTCATACAATTGTTTTTGACGCTCATACCGGAGCCGAATAGACTCCAGATTGATCCTCGCCAGATTGACATTGCTCGTCAGTTGTTCAACTTCCGAGGAATTCGGGACCAGGCTGACAGAAGCGATGGGATCGCCTTCTTTAACCCGGTCGCCGATGGATACATATACGGCATCGACAACCCCGGAAATCTGGGGTTTGATCTCAATCTCCTTCCCGGGATAAACAAAACCGGACAGGCATAGCTTTTCTTCAAGGGTGGAAATTGCAGGATGGGTCGTCGTATAATACTTCTTGCCGGAGTCCTTAACCAAGCTATAAGTGATGAAGCCGACAACTCCGACAAAAACGGTTATTACAATGGCATTAAATACTTTCATATCTTTCAACCTCGGTTTTCATAACGAATGGCATCTACCGGCTCGATTTGAGAAGCTTTCAATGCAGGGAAGAGACCGGCTAAAACTCCGCTTAAACACAAGATAATCAACGATGCCACCACGGCCATGCCATCAATTTCAAGCCTGCTCATGATTTCAGTATTTAGGAGAGGAAGGAGGAATCGGTCAGCCAGCAAGACTACGCCGAGGCCTAGGACAACGCCGACAATACCGGCACAAGCCGTAATCAAAACCGATTCCGTCATCATCATGGAAATGATGGACCCTTGCGTCGCCCCGACCGCTTTTCTGATGCCAATCTCATTCGTACGCTCCTTGACGATAATGAGCATCACGTTGCAGACGCCGACAAGACCGCTGAGTAACAAGCAGAGTCCAACAATCCAGATAAGGATTTGAAGGCCTTGGAACAAACTCTCGAAAGCGGCGGTCTGCGTTTCTATGTTGGCAACATAGAGGGCGTTTTCATCATGCGGATCAAAGCCATACCGATAAGCAAGATACCCTTTTAGGTCTTTCTCGATTTTCGTGGATTCTACGTCTGGAGACAAAGAAAGACAGAAAGAGGTGATGGCCCCTTCTGAATTGAAGTGGGACTGAAAAACAGAGTAAGGCAAATAAATCGAGCCACGCTCCTGAAGAGAGAAAAGGTCCTCCGATGACAGGATGCCAACCACGTCATACAAGGCATCCCCAATTACTATCCTATTCCCAAGCCCAGATGTTTTGCCAAATAATGCCTGTTCTACGCCTTCACCGATGACAGCGACATTCCGTGATGTCTGATCATCCCGAGGACTCAAAGGACGCCCTTCCTTTACGTCTAGTATTTTAATCCTGAAATAATCGGAACTGATGCCTTTAAGGGTTGCGACGGAGGTCTCTCCTTCCGATAAGACTGAGACTGATGGCAAACTCATCTCTGGAGAACAAGCCTTGATAGAGCCATAGCGGGCCTTCATGTCTCTGATGACAGACTCCTGAAAAAGAATCTGTGTCTGCTCGTTCAGTTTCGGGGTTGCTATGGATGTTTGACCGCCATACACGAAAAGGCTTTTCTGTGCGTACCCATTGAAAAGGTCCATTACCCCACTTTTGAACCCGTTTCCGACCCCGAGGAAAAAGACCAGCAAGAAGATGCCCCAGGCAATACCGAAGCCAGCCAGAATAGACCGGAGCTTATTCTGGCGGATGGATTGAAAAGCATTCCTAAAGTTTCTCGACATGGACTACTGCTGAATAGAGCGCCAATACTCGCTATAGAAGTTGTTAGTTTGCATCAACTCCGCATGGGGCCCTTGCGCCTTTATGGAGCCACCTTCCATTACAACAATCCGGTCACTCAAGAGCCGAGCCGTCTCTAGTCGGTGCGTCACAAAAATAATGATGTGATCCTTGCGAAGTTTGTCCAACAACTTACAGATGTATTTTTCCGTCCGACGATCCATCGCAGCCGTCATCTCGTCCAAAATGAGAATCTTAGATGGCTTATATAAGGCGCGTGCAAAGGACACCAATTGCGCCTGTCCACCCGAGAGGTTAATCCCTTCTTCCCCAACCAAAGTCCCGAGCCCATTCGGTAGTTCGGAAAGGAAGGTGTCGAATCCATATCGCTGACAGAATAACACGATTTCATTCAAGTCCTTCGGCATTTTTCCGAAACAGATGTTCTCAAGCACCGTTCCGTTGTACAGGTAAGTATGTTGCGGAACAAAAGAGACCATGGAACGCCATTGCTCCAGCGGAATGTCCGACACCGGTTTTCCATCCAAAAGGATGGTGCCTTCTTCAGGGACGTAGAACCTTTCCAGAATCTGGCAGAGTGTGCTTTTGCCACATCCGCTTTCTCCGACAATACTAGTGATGGTCCCTGATTCAAAAGCAAGAGACACGTTCGAGAACAAGCGCTTTCTCCCGATGAATCGGAAAGCCAGGTCTTTGGCTTCCAGTCTCCTTGCCGGAATAACATCAGCGTCGTCGCTCTCTGCATCTTCTTCCTGTGCATCGACAATCTCAAACATGCGGTCAAAGGCAACTTTGGCTTCATTGATGGGAATCATCACGAGAGCAAGGCTGGCAACTGCCGGGAAGAGCGTTCCCGTAATGCCGATGATTGCCATCAATTCCCCCGTTGTCATCGAATCGGTAAATACAAAAGCGGAGCATAACGCAATGAGTCCTACCTGAATAATGGTGCTGCTTATTCCCGTCCATACTCCAATGCCAATCTGGGTTTGGCCAAGAGAAAAGACCTTCCCCTGGAATGTTGAATACAGGAATTCGTTCAGTTTCAAGAAACTATCCTGAGCCGAGAGACTCTTGATATCCGAAATTCCGCCGATAGTATTGATGAAGCCGCTTTCACTCATCGCATAGGAACTCATCACCTCTCGTTGTTGCGAAACGATTTTCTTGTTGTTCCTGGAAACAATCCAATAAAAGGCCGGCATGCAGAAAAGGGCAACAAGCGCCACTTTCCAGGAATAAAGAAAGAGGAAAACCAGCGCTACAATCAAAACCAAGACATTGATGATCATCTCTCCGGCGAGCATACCTATGACGGCCTGGATACGGCGCGTGTCGTTCAACCTAGCAACCATGTCTCCTGTTTTCCGAGTATCAAAGAAGGCTTTGGGGAGACGAAGTAACTTCCCGAAGAAAAAACGGATAATCCGATTGTTGAAATTTCGGCTCTGGGTAATAAGCAGTTTACTCCTTAGTGCGGTAATCACCACCTTGCCCAACAAAAGAATCAGGACTAAAATGATTCCGGCAACAAGTTTTGTCGTGTTATGGGAGGGCAGGACATCATCGACCAGTTTCTGGGAGAACACAGCCATCACCATTCCAAGGATGGCGATAACGAGCCCGATGGCTATACTGGCGCCGACCAAGCCATAATCCTCTCGGAGCAAATCCCGAATCCATTGTTTCTTCTTTCCTAAGACGGTTTCTTTCTTTACGAAACGTGCATTCGGCTCCAGCAAAAGGCACTTCCTGGTCCAGATTTCCGCCAGTTCCTCCTCTGTCATCTCTTTGATACCATCCCCCGGATCACTAATGACGAAACGGTCGTTCACATAGCCGTAACACACAACAAAATGCGACAATTTCTTATCAATAATAACCGCCAGGATACATGGCTTCCCGTGTTCTATGAGTTCCGAGATACCGTTGGCTTCCGCCCCCTGTGCGTCGAAACCCATGGTACCAGCCGCTTGATAGAGGCCAAGCAACGTTGTCCCGGTATTAGATGTCCCACTGATTTCCCGAAGATGAAGGACGGAGGATTCACCTCCATAATAGCGGATAAGCGACAATAGACAAGCCGCTCCGCAATCCGTGATATCATGTTGACGGACAAAACTCTCCTCGATTCTCTTTAGGTCCATTATTGCAAATCTTGAACAATCGTTCTGATGGGAGTCGCACCCATGTGGCGTTTCATCAATTTTCCATTCTCATCGTAAATGAAAAGCGCTGGCGGTCCCTTTATGTCAAACTGCTTATATGTGTCCGGCCAATCTTCTCGAATCACATAGGCATCAGGAATCGACTCCAGTGGATACTCCATTAGGAACTCCTCGACAGCCTCCGTCGAGGCAAGGGTGATGAACAGCCACTGGACGCTCCTAAACTCATTATGATGGGCCACAACTCCCTCCAGCTCCTTCCGGCAAAAGTCACATTCGGGATGGAAGAAAAACAGGGCAGTTCGCTTGGTCAAGTCAAGAAACTCAGATAAATCAAATGTGTCACCATAAAGTGTAAGAGCCCTTATTTCAGGTAATTGATTTACTCTTTCAAGTCGAGAGTTTCGCCTTGACGCTGCCCAGAAAAGAAGGCTAACCATACCCACGGCCAAAAAGCAGAGGGCCAACCGTGCAATATTCCTCCGTGTCATCCTAGGCTAGATACATCATCAAGAACATCAAAAACGCAACATAAAAGAGATACCCGACCCCATAAGTGGACATCACAAATAGAAACGACTTACCGTACTTCGTCCCGCATAGTCTCCCGACGAGCAACGACATCAAAACCCAATACAGAATCTCAAAGGCATTCACTGCAGACAAAGGCAACCGAACCCAAGGTTCAACATTCTTTCCCACAAGGAACATCAACGAAATACTTTCATTAAAAACCATTACCGTATTTGCTTCAACGCTCATACTAATGATGCATAGTATGACACTATAAAACAACATGACCGATTGCGCTATCGTAGCCACTCCCCACCATTCGCCAAATCGCCAACCACTCATCTCGATGAAGAAAAAACCACCAACAAACAAGCACGATGTCACAAGAAATAATCTAAAGAGAAGAAGTATCGGCAACAAAAGGAACGATAACCAGCGCATATGTTGATACCGTTCCAACAACGAAATCCTGGCTTCATCTCCAATGATGTCCAGATTCTGTATCTCCGGTAACAAAACGAATTCCTGCTGTAGAAAGGTGATTACGAACATCACACTTACATACAACAGGATTAAAGGGATGGTAACTTCTTTATCACAAATCTTCATTTATTCTTCAGTTTTTGATTTTTGCTTCTTCCTCACAAAAAGAGCTATCAAAAAAGAACAAATAAGGTTTAAAAGCAGAATCACTGCAATCACTCTAGAGTCCTTTATTATACCGAAAGGAATACATAGCGCTGCAATGCAGAGAACCGCTTGGCAATAAAGTAGTAATTTCATACGTTACCGAACAGCATCTGCAATTGCAGTCCCAATTGTATAAAGGCCACATGCTCCAGAAACACCAGCCAAAACTCCACTAAGCCAACCAACCGGATTCCACCAACTTGCAGCAATACCAATCCAGTATATTCCTTCACCCGCTACAACTACTGCACAGACATCCGATATGACTTCTTGTGCACTACCCGCGGCAGTATTAACCATCTCAAAAGTTGATAACTGTGTCATTTTAAAATGTTAGATTAATTAATACAATCATTTTTACTCAAAGACAACCCTAAAAGGGTCAACAAAGCTGACGAGATTAATAAAGCAGGAAACAGAACCCCCTCTTCAGGAGAAAGGCAATACTTGACAATGCTGCCAATCATAGTTGCCAAGCAACAAATGTAAGCTACAATTCTCAATCCAGTTAAGTTCTGATATCTTTGCTCTTTTTTACCCACGCGAATTAAAAGAACGATGGCAAGAGTGAATAAAATGGCAAAAACTACTACAGCGACAATAGGCACTCTATAAAAGCACATGAGAATAATGCTAGTAATCTCGATAATGGCAAGAATAGAAGCCAATAGTAAATTCACCCGCAATTGCATATTTATAAGTTCTAGAGTTCGATACTATTCCTCTTCTTTAAGCGAGGCAAGCCACTGTGCACAAGAGATACCGCCTGAAATATCCGTCACAATGTGGCCACCTGATATAGCGAGAATCGCACCAACGCCCCCAGTAGCACATGCTAAAGCGCAAAGAGAACCTACCCACCCCACAACTGAAGCCACACACCAAAAGCCAGGGCCCCCAGCTTCAATTTCGGACAATTGAGAACAAGACAATGTTTTCATAATAGCAAAAATACAATAATACCTACTCTATTTTGGCTTTTCGGTTTCCGCCTCTAATTACTATTTAACGACATTAGTGTCCACTAAAAATTATTAATCGTTCTTTGAAAATATTGAAAGTTAGGTAATTACAGTAGTATTTGAAACGCGCCGATTTGAAATTATCTTTGCCAGACTAACGTAGAATGGCACATGCATAACGGGAAATACGTGCTCGCGCAGCTTTTAGATTTCATTGATAAAGACGTATTCCTCAGAATATCAAACAAATACAATGGGAATCGCTATGTCAAAGACTTCACTTGCTGGAACCAGTTGGCGGTCATGGCCTTCGGACAACTGTCAAACTGTGAAAGTCTTCGCGATGTGGTCCTTGCAACGCAAGCTCATGCATCAAAAGCCTTTCATCTTGGCTTTGGCAAGTACGCCACCAGAAGCAACCTCTCCAAGGCAAATACGAAACGCGACTATCAGATCTTCGAAGAGTTTGCATACCGTGTCGTAAACGAAGCCCGAAGATGCAGAGCCGAAGATATCTTCAAATTGGGCGGTAAGGTATATGCCTTTGACTCAACAACCATAGAACTGTGCCTAGAGACGTTTAAATGGGCTGTTTTCAGGAAAATACAGCAGAAAGGCGGCATCATAGTTCACTCATTGTATGACCTTGAAACGCAGATTCCAACGTTCTTTCACATAACGGAAGCCAGGGTTCACGGCATGAATGCGATGGATGTAATCCCTTATGAGGAGAATGCCTTCTACATCTTCGATCGTAGTTACAATGACTTCAAACCCATGAAATGGACCAGAAGGTTCCCGGCCGGTTCAGGCATCCTTTCAGACTGCGTAGGTTATATGAACGGTCAGCAGACTAGGGAGAAGTATCCAGACAAGATACGCCGCATCTTCTACTGGGACCAAAAAGAGAACTAAAAGTTCATATTCTTTACTAACGTGCTGGATATCGGCCAAATGCAAGTCGCGGAGTTACACCGCCAGAGGTGGAATATCGAACTGTTCTTCAAGCGGTTGAAGCAGCATCTGAAGATAAAATAGTTCTGGGGTACTACCGAGAACGCCGTAAGAATTCAGATCTACTCTGCGATAACCGCCTATTGTATGATGGCAATTGTCCAGAAAAAGATGGGAATCAAACGGTCTATCTACGAGATGCAACAAATCGTAAGTGTCTCATTAACAGATACTTCACCTCTACAGGAACTGTTTGGAGTACCTAACAACAATATTGTCAAAGAGCAAAATAGTTTTGATGAACTTAGTTTGTTTTAAAAAGTTAAACCTTAAGGGTCCACAACTTTTAGTGGACAAAAATGATTTAACTGCAAAAGAAGCAAATGCAAATGAGAGCAACAAGAAAAAGCGTAGCGTATTTGTTCGCATGTGTAAAAATAGGATACGCTCACACAAATCCTTAAAAAGTCATATTCCAACACCTGGCAGATTCTCTCTAATTGTTTGACATCTATATTATCCTTGTGAAACAACTTGTAGGCATTCTCTCGCGAGCAGGGCAAAGCTCGCGCAAAATCGACCACAGTCATTTCACGCTACTTTACTACTTCCTTTATTCGCTGACCGATATGCATATTTTGTAATTTAGTCTATTTCGTTTATTTCGTCGGTTACCCTTTGCTCTATTGTGCGTCTTGCAAAGCATTTGACAGTTGTTCCTGTCAGTGTTTCCGTCTTTACTCCAAGCCCTAACATGGTCAGCGTCCATTTCTGATAGCATCCAGATTCGCATGCGGTTGAAACCATGTCCGATGGCACAGTATAGACAGTTTAAAATGCCCTTCCCCTCGGCTTTCGTCGTTTGCTCCCTGTAGGCGGCTTTCTTCGTGGGATCGTCAAACAAACGGACGCTAATCGGCTCGTAGTCCTTGTACTTCTTGCTCTCGACGGCGTAGTACGTGCTGATGAGGCGTTTCAGCCCCAGACGTTCGAAATTCTGGGCGAAGAAACGGGTAAAGTTGGACCACTCAGGGGCGTCGCACGGCAAGAGAATGGTCTTGTCGCGAAAGGTGTCCGGGTTATACTACAGGTAGGCGCTGAATAATAATTGGGGAAGAGCTGTGCTGCTGAACTTCCTCTCATCTGACCTCTACGAGCGCCAGGGCGCAGCCCAAACCAACTTCGCGCTCACCATACCGGCGCCGGAAAGCGACCTTGCCCAGGAACTTCTGAAGAGCCCGTATGATTTCACATTTCTGCCGGGAAAGGAGAGGTACCAGGAAGCTGAATTAAAAGATGCTCTGATTGATCACATCACCCGGTTTCTGGTCGAATTAGGCAAGGGCTTCTCATATGTTGGTAAGGAGTATCGCCTCGTTACAGGAGGGAAGGAAAAGTTCATCGATTTACTCTTCTACATCATTCCGCTGCATCGTTATTGCGTATTTGAGGTCAAGGTTACGGAATTCGATTTCCCGGATTTGGGGCAATTGGCTGGATATGTCGCCATGGTGGATGATCTTCTCAACACGGAAGTCGAGAAGCCGGCTATCGGTCTGCTGATTTGAAGAAATCGCTGCCGTCCCCGGAGGAAATTGAAAAAGGTTTACGTGACCTGTAAGCGGCAATTTGACAAGCTGTTACAAAATTTATGGGTGCATCAAAAAGGCACCCGTAAATTTTAGTATTCGTTGACTACCAGGATTTGCCGGTCACGCGATTGAGGAGCCCGAGGCGTCGAGCAGCGCGCGGCAGGCGGCGCGGTCAGCGGCGAGCTGCGCGGCGAGGCCGTCGAGCGAGTCGAAGCTGCGCATATCGCGCAGGTGCCGCCGGAAGCGAATCGAGAGGTCGAGGCCGTAGATGTCTTCGCTGAAGTCGAAGATGTTCGTCTCGATGATGTCGCCGACGTTTGTCATGCCCCAGTGGTGGGCGCCCAGCACCTCGACTTCCGTCAGGTACACGCCCTTCGCGGGGACCAGTTTCATCGGGTCGTAGAGGCGCAGGTTCGCCGTCGGGAAGCCCAGCTTCCGGCCCAGCTGCTTACCGCTCACCACCACGCCCCACAGACTATAAGCATATCCCAACATCCTCTCTGCATCCTCCACTCTCCCCTCTTCCAAAGCCCGCCTGATCTTTGTCGAACTCACAACGATATTCTTGTCGGTTGAAGCTGGAACCACCTCAACTGACATCCCCAGCGATTCGGCCAGGGGGCGGATCGCGTCGGGGCCGAGACAGTCGGAGCCGAGGCGGTTGTCGTAGCCGAGGACGAGCAGAGTGGCACCGAGCCGGTCGCGCAGGATGTCGCGGATGTAGTCCGCGGCGGTCAGGCGCGCAAAGGCGCGGTCGAAGGGCAGCGTCTCCACGCGATCGACACCAAGCCCGCGCAGCAGCGCCTCCTTCTCCTGCGGAGAATTCAGCAGGCGCAGGATGCGGGCATCCTGCTGCAGAACGGCGCGCGGGTGCTGTGCAAAGGTAACAGCAATCGCCTCCTCCCCCCGTTGCCGGGCAGAGGAGACGAGCGTCTGTATCACTTGGCGGTGTCCCAGATGGACGCCGTCAAAGAAGCCGGTGGCGACTACAGCCATTTGACCAGCGGGAAATCCTGACGGTGCGGCAGCAGCGGATTTTTCGGGAAGATACGCTTGGCCACATGGTACATACCGGTGTGCTCCGGCAGGAGCGCGGCCTCATAGGTGGCGACACCGTTCTCGTAGCTCGTCATCTGGAGTTCATCGACCTCCTGGACATGCATCGCGCCCTTGGCGTCCTGCGTCGTGAAGAGAATCTCCACGCCGACATCCTCGGGATGCAGGCGACCCAGATCCAGCACGACCTTGCTCTTGAGCATGTCGTTCTGCGACAGGACATAGGACGCATCCGGCTGCGTGCAGGACAGGACGCGGATGTTGTTCCACTCGGCGAGCACGCCCTGCTTCCAGCTCGCGATCTCGCGCGCCAGCTTCGCATTGTCGGCCGTCAGCTGCTTGAGGCGCTCGAACTGCGGCTCGTAGTACTGCTTGCAGTAGTCGTTCAGCATGCGGTTGGTCGTGAAATTGCAGGCCACCTGGGCGATGGTATTCTTGATATAGCCGACCCAGACGGGCGACAGTCCCAGATTCTTGTCCACGTCGTAGTAGGACGCGGCGATCTCATTCTCCAGGACCGCGTAGATTGTAGCGGCATCCAGGTCGTTCTGATAGTTGTTGTCATCGTAAGTACTCTCCAGCGGGAGTGCCCAGCCGGCACCCTCGCGGTAACCCTCAACCCACCAGCCGTCCAGCACAGAGAAGTGCATGACGCCGTTCATAGCGGCCTTCTCGCCGGACGTACCGGAGGCCTCCAGCGGACGGGTCGGGTTGTTCAGCCACACATCCACGCCCTGGACCAGGCGCTTGGCAAGCGTGATATCGTAGCCCGGGACGAAGATGATGCGACCCAGGAACCGGTCCTGCTTCGAGATCTCGACGATCTGCTTGATGAGGTCCTGGCCCATGCCGTCGGCCGGGTGCGCCTTGCCGGCGAAGATGAACTGCACCGGACGCTTGGGGTTGTTGACGATGGCGTCGAGCTTGTCGAGGTCGCTGAACAGCAGCGTGGCGCGCTTGTAGGTCGCGAAGCGGCGGGCAAAACCGATGGTCAGCACGTCCTCGCGCAGGCGCTCCTTGATCGTGACCACCTCGCGCGGCGTATAGTGCGCGCTCAGGATCGGATCGGAGAGGCGCTCGCGGATGGCGCGGATCAGCTCCTTCTTGAGGGTCTTGCGGACATTCCAGATCTCCGCGTCAGGCACGGTGTAGATGCCCTCGAAGCACTTCTTGTCGTAGTGGTGCGTCTGGAATTCAGGGCCGAACACCCTGGCGTGCAATTCCTTCCAGTACTTCGAAGCCCAGGTCGGATAGTGGACACCGTTGGTGACATAGCTGATATAGAGCTCCTCCGGGAGGTAGCCCGGATACATGTTCGCGAAGATTTCCTGGCTGACCTTGCCGTGCAGCATGGACACACCGTTGACGTTCTGCGCCAGGTTGGCGGCGAGGGTACTCATGGAGAACTTCTCATCAACATTGTCCGGGTCGATCTTGCCCAGGCTCATCATCGTGCGCCAGTCCACGCCCAGCAAGCGGGGATAGTGCCCGAGGCAGCGGCCGATCATCTCCTCCGAGAACGCATCGTGGCCGGCCGGAACCGGGGTGTGCGTCGTGTAGAGGCCCGCGGCGCGGATGATCTCCAGCGCCTCGGAGAAGGAGAAGTGGCGCTCCTGTACGCACTCGCGCATAAGCTCCAGGCCCGCGAAGGCAGCGTGGCCCTCGTTGTAGTGGTAGATCTGGGGATGCAGGCCCAGCGCACGCAGGGCGCGCACGCCGCCGATGCCCAGCAGGAGCTCCTGCTTCAGGCGGTTCTCCCAGTCGCCACCGTAGAGCTGGTGCGTGATCTCGCGGTCTTCCGGGCTGTTGGCTTCATAGTCGGTATCCAGCAGATAGAGGTCGGTACGGCCCACGGCGACCTTCCAGATACGCGCGGTCACGACGCGACCGGGCATCTGCATCTGAATGGTCTTCCAGGAGCCGTTCTCGTCCAGCACCGGCTCCGCCGGAATCTTCATGAAGTCCTGCGGCTTGTACTCAGCCACCTGGTTGCCCTGCGGCGTGAGCCGCTGGGTGAAGTAGCCGAAACGGTACAGGAGGCCGACCGCCACCAGATTGATGTTCATGTCGGAAGTCTCCTTGAGGTAGTCGCCGGCCAGGATACCCAGGCCGCCGGAATAAATCATCAGGGAAGTGTCCAGGCCATATTCCATGCAGAAGTACGCAACGGACGGGTCCGTGCGCTTCTCCTTCTCGGCCATGTAGGCGTTGAACTCCTTCATCACCTCGTCCAGGAGGGCGAGGAATTCGGCATCCTTGGCGAGCTCCTTGTATCTTTTCAGGCTGACCTGGTCGAGGATCACCATCGGGTTGTGGCCGGATTTGTGCCACAACTCGTAATCGACCGTGCGGAACAACGCCTTGGCGTTGTCGTTCCAGCACCACCAGAGGTTCTTGCACAGGGTCTCCAGACCCGACAGCTCCTCTGGCAGATGCCGCGTCACCATCACGCTCTTCCACACGGGCGCGGCAATTTCATAATTGTTCATCATACACTACTACTTTTATTTTTCAGCGATGGCGTTGTTCACGCGGATAATGAAATCGCTGAGTACATTCATATAGTTGATAAAGGCCTCGTACGGAGTGTCGTACGGGTTGAAGCGCTTGTGCACCTCCCCGTCGGAGAAGAACTTCGTACACATGTAATAGAGGTGGTCGCTCTCCTGCAGATGACCATAGTCGCCCCACAGGGCGGGGTCATCCAGAATGGCGAGCTTCTCCTCCAGGCCGTAAAGTTTGTTGAAGGCGTCCTGCTGGAGCTCGTTGCCCAGCCAGGCGGAGGTGTCGCGCTCCTCGTCCGCCCAGGAAATGGGCTGCGGCACGGACAGCTCGCCGACCGCCTTGTGCTTGGCGGCGGCGCGGCTCGGGGTCACGAATTCCATGTCCTTGTCCTTGGCGAGCAGGCCCGTCAGGGCCCGCATGAATTCGAAGATGCCGGTCTCGGAGCTCTGGTGCTCTCCAAAGGTCTCGTAGTCCATGAAGAGGTTCACGATCTCGCCTTCTGCGGAGCGCAGCCACTCCACGTACTTCTCCGCGGTCAGCGGCCACTCGTTCCAACCCCGGTCGGAGAAACGGAACGCGATGTCGTCGCTCATCGAATAGTTGCGGAGCAGGAGCTTCTGGCCCGGCTCAACGTCATTGCTGTAGATATAGTTGGGGTTCTTCCAGCCCATGATGTGGCGGGCACCCTCGGTGAGCATCGTCTTGAAGCCCAGGTCGTAAACTGCCTTACCGATGTTGTCGGCGTAGATCAGCTCGGTGTTGCGGAAGGTCGTCGGCGTCACGCCAAAATACTGCTCGATGGCTTCCTTGTGCTTGTTCACCTGGTTCACGAACTCCGGCCCGGAGATGAGCGAAGCCAACGAATGGTTGTACGTTTCGCAGAGGAACTCCACGCAGCCGGTCTGGGCCAGCGCACGGAAACTCTCGATCACCTCGGGGGCGTAGCGGTCGAACTGCTCCAGCGCGGAACCCGTGATGGAGAAGGCCAGTTTGAGCTTGCCCTTGTTCTTCGCGATGGACTCGAGCAGGAGCTGGTTCATCGGGAGGTAGCACTTCTGGGCAATCCGCTTGAGGATCGTGCGGTTGGCGAAATCGTCATAGTAGTGGGAGTCCTTGCCGATATCGAAGAAACGATACAGGCGGAGACGGGTAGGCTGGTGAACCTGGAAATATAGGCAGATTGACTTCTTCATAGGTTTATTCGTTGACTACTGATTCATACACTTTCTTGAGCTTCAGCGTGGCGTTGTTCCACTTCAGCGCGTTCACTTCGTCGAATCCCTGACGGTTGGCGAAATCCGACAGCGCCGGATACTGCAGCAGGGCATAAATGTCGTCGGCCATCGCATCCACGTCCCAGAAATCGACCTTGAGGGCGTATTTCAGCACCTCGGCGGCGCCGGACTGGTGGGAAATGATGGACGGGACGTTGGAGCGCATGGCTTCCAACGGGGAGATGCCGAAAGGCTCGGACACGGAAGGCATGATGTAAACGTCCGACAGGGCGAACATCTTCTGCACCTCCTGTCCGCGCAGGAAGCCCGTGAAGTGGAAGCGGTCGGAGATGCCCAGCCGCGCCACCTGGCGGATCGCGCGGTTCATCATGTCGCCGCTGCCGGCCATCACGAAGCGCACGTTCTTGGTCCGCTTGAGGACCTTGGCGGCCGCTTCGATGAAGTATTCGGGACCTTTCTGGAAGGTGATGCGGCCCAGGAAGGTCACCACCTTATCCCGCACGCCGCGATCGACCTGGAGATTCTCCCGGCCGCTGAAGTCCACGGCGTTGTGCACGGTCACGACCTTGGCCGGGTCGATGCCGTATTTATTGATGACGATGTTGCGCGTCAGGTCGCTGACGGTGACCACGCGGTCGGCCGCCTCCATGCCGCGCTTCTCGATGGAATAGACGCGGGAGTCCACCATATCGTCCGTGCCGCGGTCGAAAGACGTCGCGTGCACGTGGACGACCAGCGGCTTGCCGGACAGCTCCTTGGCGGCAATGCCCGCCAGGTAGGTCAGCCAGTCGTGGGCGTGGATCACGTCGAACTCACCGGCATGCTGCATCGCGATGGTACCGCCCACCTGGGCGTAGCGCGACACCTCCTCGAGAAGATTGGCGCCGTACTTGCCGGAGAACTTGAATTTCTGCCCGAAGCCGACGGTGGTTTCCCGCGTCTGCTCGCGCTTCATTTTTTCGATGGCTTCGAAATACTCGTCCGGATCGACATAGGGAACGATGTTCGAATCCACGTTGATGAATTTCACCTTGTCCAGGAACTCCTCGACCGTGTCGCTGACATGCTGTACGGCGACATCGCTCGCATTCAGAATGGTGGCGCAGCTCTGGTCCTCGTCTCCCGACGCGGACGGCATCACGAAGAGGGTCTCCACGCCGTTATGGGCGAGACCTTTCACGATGCCCTCGCAGGCTGTACCGAGGCCACCGGCGATGTGAGGCGGGAATTCCCAGCCGAACATCAAAACTTTCATTACTTACCCTCCTTGTATTTATCCAACATATACTCGATAGTGAGGAGCGCCGCCGTACTGAGTGCGGAGGAAATGGCGCCGTGCGGCTCGTGAGGGGGATCTCCGTCGTAGAGCTCGGAGAAGGCGCCGACGCCGTGCTTGCTCAGGTCGGCATAGAAGCCCTCGATCAGCCACTCGGCCCGCTTCCAGAAGGCGGGGCCCTTGATCTTGAAACTTATTTCCACATAGGGGCGGAGCAGGAACGGGCGCGTGCTGCCGCCGTGGTATGCGAGATCGCGCTCGCGCTGGGGGCCTTCGTACACCCCCTTGTAGTAGGCGTCGCGCGGCGACAGGGTACGGAGGCCGCGCGCCGTCACGAGTTCATTGTCAATGATACGCAGGATCGACGGGACTAGCGCCTCGTCCACCGGCGAATACGGGATGGCGATCGCGAAGAGCTGGTTCGGGCGGATCTCCATGTGCTGGCCCGCGTTGTCCACGTAGTCGGCCAGGCAGCCGTACTCATCGTTCCAGAAGGTCGGCTGGTAGGTCGCCTTGACCAGATCGCGAATGGCGGACCACTTCTGCACGAAGGTGCTCTTCTTGGGGCCGAAGCGGGTCTCCATATCAACGGCGAAGCAGATCGCGTTGTACCACAGGGCGTTGGTCTCCACCTGGTAGCCGGCCCGCTCGGTGACGGCCCGGCCGTCGATGTAAGCGTTCATCCAGCTCAGGGCCACGCCGTCCTTCTGGGCCCACAACAGGCCATTGGGCTGCATGGACACCTCGGCACGCACGCCCGGGAGGTAACTCTCGATGACACCGCGCACGATGATGCCGTAGTTCTTCCACACCTTCTTCGGATCGGCACCGTACTCGATGTAGTCCTGCAAGGCCGTGATCAGGGCCAGCGGCGCTTCCACCTGGGTGGTACGCATGAACAGGCGCTCCTGCTCGTCGGCGATCAGGTTGTCCAGGATCTCCTCGAACTGCTTCGGGTCGTTCAGGCCATAGAGCGTCAGGCCCGGCAGGGCAATCAGCGTCTCGCGCAGCAAGCCCGTGTAGAGCCAGGAGTATCCGGCATTGATGCGCCGGCGGTTGTTATGGTTGGTGATCAGCGTGTCCGCACAGCGGCGCAGCTGATCCCGGTAGCTCGTGATTTCGCCGGCGGATTTTACGCAGGCGTTGAAGCGGGACTTGAACTCCGTGGGGACCTCCTCCTGGATGGACGCGGAGAAGACCAGAGACTCGCCCGGCTTGAGACGCGCCTCGAACCAGCCGGGAACCAGCAGGTCCTCCCGGCAGTTGTAGCCGCGGCGATACTCGTCGGAGTACGTCACGCCCTTGTTCCAGTACGGGTTCTGAACGAAAATGGCACTCTTGTCACTGACCTGCATACTCAGGTCCGGGAAGCTCTCGTACATGCAGTAGGAGACGCCGCCCGGAATCTCGGTCCCGGCGGTGTTGGCCTGCGGATTCTCTTCGGTGAGCGCATGGATGTTGCGGAAAGCCAGGAAAGGACGCAGCTGCAGCACGACCGGAGTCGGGCTCTCCAACAGCTCGTACTTAATAAGCACCTGGTCGCGGTCCTGCGCCAGCACGATGCTCTTGCGGAAGAGGATCTCGCCCACCTTGCAGGTGATCTGCGGCACGGGATCCGCGCTGAAATCCACCACGTATTTATGGCCGCGCGGCTCGTACATGTCGCCGTAGCAATGGATACCGAGGTTGAACTGCTTGCCGTTCACGATCAGGGTTTCGTCCACATCCGACAGCAGCAGGAAACGGTCTCCGCCGAAACGGTCCAGCGTGACCGCCAGCAGACCGTGGTAGCGGCGGGTGTTGCATGTGACGATGGTCGTGTTGCAGTAGGCGCCGGTCTTGTTCGCACACAGGATCTCCCGCTTGAGCGAATAGGACAGATTGACCAGCTCGGACTTGTTGAACTTCAAGAAAGCCATATCATCAGGTTTAATTAATTTTCTTCAACACCAGGGCCACCCGGCTGGGCAGATACAGCGACAACCATCCGTCCACGGTGGCGTGGCGCTCATCCGCTCCCAGCCTCGAGAATCCGCCATACGCCGGCTCATCGGAATTGAATGCCATCGCATACGTTCCCTCCAGCGCCTGGAAACGGAAATCCCCGAATGAGGCAGTGGGGTTGAAATTAAATGCAAATATACTATTTCCCCGGCTGAAAATCAAGACTTTTCGCTCTTCGTCAACATATAGTTGACGCAGCTCGCCGGAGAGGACGCGCTCCTGTTTGACGTAATGAATCATTTTTGCGTCGAAAGCTTGCAGCCCGCCAAAGCGGAGCCGCTCGTCGTCCGCAATGGACCAGAGCCGCCGTGCGTGCGCGAAAGACCAGCCGTTCCCTTCCCGCGGGAAATCGATCCACTCGGGGTGACCGAACTCGTTGCCCATGAAGTTGAGATAGCCTCCGCCGCAGGTCGCCAGGGTCACCAGGCGGATCATCTTGTGCAGCGCCACGCCACGGTCCACGAGCAGGTTCTGCGAGCCTTTCTCCATGGACCAGTACATGTCCTTGTCGATCAGACGGAAAATGATGGTCTTGTCCCCCACGAGCGCCTGGTCGTGGCACTCGGCATAAGACACCGTGTGTTCGTCGGCGCGCTTGTTGGTCAGCTCCCACCAGATGCCGCCCATGCTCCACTGCTCGTCCGGGAGCTCTTTGATCCACTTGATCCAGTGGTCGGCGATGCCCATCGCCATGCGGAAATCGAAGCCCACGCCGCCCGCCTCGAAAGGGGCGGCCAGACCCGGCATACCGCTCACGTCCTCGGCGATCGTAATCGCCTCGGGATCAATCTCATGAATGAGCTGATTGGCGAGCGCCAGATAGCTGACGGCGTTCTCATCGACCCCCTCGTTGAAGTAGCAGTCGTAGTTGCCGAAATCGCGGCCCAGACCGTGGTCCCAGTACATCATGCTCGTGACGCCGTCGAAGCGGAAACCGTCGAGGTGGTACTCTTCCATCCAGTATTTGCAGTTGGACAGCAGGAAATACTTCACTTCGTCCTTGCCGTAGTCGAAGCAGCGGGAGTCCCAGGCCGGATGGTAGCCTTGAACGCCTTTGTAGAAGTAGAGATCTTCGCGACCGTCCAGCTTGGAGAGGCCCTCGGCCTCGTTGCTGACGGCGTGCGAATGCACGATATCCATGATCACGGCGATGCCGCGGCGATGCGCGTCGTCCACCAGCGCCTTGAAGTCTTCGGGCGTGCCGAAACGGGAGCTCAGGGCGAAGAAATTGGACACCTGGTAGCCGAAGGAACCGTAGTAGGGATGCTCCTGCAAGGCCATAATCTGCAGGACATTGTATCCCAATTTAGCGACTCTCGGAAGCACGTCGCGCCGGAAGTCTTCGAAACTTGCGACCCGCTCCTGCTCGCCGCTCATGCCGATGTGGCACTCGTAGATCAGCGGATGCGGACGCTTGCCCGGCTTGCGGCCGGTCCACTGATAGGGCTCGGCCGGCGCCCAGACCTGCGCCGAGAAGATCTTCGTCTCGGGGTCCTGCACCACGCGGGTCACGTAGGCGGGCAGGCGCTCGGCGCCGCCGCCCGGCCACTCGATCCAGAGCTTGTACAGCTCCCGGTGACGCAGGAAGAGCTCCGGCAGGCGCAGCTCCCAGTTCCCGTTTCCGACAGGTTTAAAGGCATACGCGTCGGTGCGCTTCCAGTTGTTGCATTCGCCGATCAGGAAGATCCGGGTGGCATTGGGCGCCCACTCCCGGATCACCCACTCGTCCTTCTCCTTGTGGAGCGGATAGTAGATGTGGTTGTTGACCGCCAGGCTCAGCGGCCCCTCGCCCGCCAGCTTGCGGCGATCAGAGAGGATGCGCTCGTGGCGGGCATCGATGGCGCCCCGCTGCGGCGCCAACCAGGGATCGGTCTGGTAGATTTTTGGGATCATAGGCTCTCGGTTTTTTGTCTGACCGTGCGCAGGTACTCGCGGCAGCAGCCGATCAGCTCGTCCGACTGCTTGATCAGGCGCTCGATTTCGTCGAGCCCCGTTGCGGGGTCCTCCACCCGGGCGGCGATCTTCTCCAGTTCGGCAATCGCCTCGTTATAGTCGAATTCCTTCATATACGTCATTCTATTCGAGATTCCGGGTCAAGCCCGGAATGACGAAAGGGCTATTGTGCGACGGCCTCTACCGTGCCGTCGGCAAACATCAGTTTAAACTTCGTGCCCGAGGGCAGCTGCCGGGCGGACTTAACCACCACGCCCTGCGCATCGGCGACCAGCGTGTACCCGCGCGCGAGGACACCCCGCGGGTCGGCGGAGCGGATGCGCTCGCCCAGCGACAGGATGCGCTGCTCCATGGCGGCGAGGTGCGCCGCGAAGGCCATCCGCAGACGGTTGCCATAGGAGCTGATGCGCTCGTCCTCAGCGGCGAAGGCGTCGATGAAGCGGTCGGCGAGTGCCGTGGGCGTCTTGACGGCGTCGAAAGCCACGCGGTCGGCGACATGCACATCGCGGTCGTGGCCGATGGCCGTATAGACCGGGACCGGGCAGTTCGCGATTGCGAAACAGAGACCGTAGTCATCGAAGCAGGCCAGGTCGAGCGCCGAGCCGCCGCCGCGCAGAATCAGCACGGCATCGAAGGGCTCGGGGGCGCATTCCACGCGCTCCAGCGCGTCCACGATACTCGCCGGGGCCTCCTCCCCCTGCATCGTCGCCTCGAAGAGCTCCGGCGCGAAGACGAAGCCGTAGGCGTTCTCCTCCAGGTGACGCCGGAAGTCGCCGTAGCCCGCCGCGTCCCGCGCGGAAATCACCGCCAGGCGGTAGGGCAGCAGCGCCGGCTCGAGCTCCTGCTGCTTGTCCAGCAGGCCGTCCGCCTCCAGCTTTTCCAGCGTGCGGCGGCGCTGCAGTTCGGCGGCTCCGAGGGTGAAGCGCGGCTCGATCTCATCGACCGTCAGGGAGAGGCCGTAGAGCTCGCTGTAGCTCACCTGCACGCGCAGCAACACCTCCATCCCCGGGGCCAGATCGCCGCCCGTCGCTTCGCGGAAATAGGCCCGCAGCGGTGCAAACCGGCTCCGCCAGATCACGGCCTTGGCCTTCGCCACGATGCGACCCTGCTCGCTCTGCGCGAGATCGAGGTAACAGTGGCCGTTGGCCTTGGCCTGCACGGAGGCGATTTCCGCCCGCACCCAGACCCGCTCCGGGAAGGAAGATTCGATCTCCTCCCGCAACTGGGACTGCAATTCAAGCAGGTCTATGTACTCACGATCCATATCCCTACAAAAATAGACACAAAATTCATATTTTCTAGCGGATTTTTGGTGCAGAAAATCCACAAAGAATTACTATCTTTGTCTGATTTTAAGCGTTGCATTGTATGAAGATTTCCGAGGCCGTGTTTGCAGGCAGCAGCACCCGGATCTCACAGAAGCCTAAGCGTAAATTGCCGGAGTTCGCCTTCATCGGAAGGTCCAATGTCGGCAAGTCCTCGCTTATCAACTCTCTGTGCGGGAACCGCAAGCTTGCCATGACCTCCTCCACCCCGGGCAAGACCAAGGTGGTCAACCACTTCCTCATCAACGACAGCTGGTACCTGGTGGATCTCCCCGGCTACGGCTACGCGAAGGTGGGGCAGAAAGGCCGGGAGGAGCTGGCCGCCGTGATTCAGGATTATATCCTGCATTCGGAAGAGATGGCCCTGCTCTTTGTCCTGATCGATTCGCGCCACGACATCGGCCGCATCGACCTTGACTTCCTCTCGGAGCTCGGCGAGCACGGGATCCCCTTCGCCCTGATCCTGACGAAGTGCGACAAGCAGGGGCCCAACGTGCTGGCCGCCCAGATCGAGCGGGACCGCGAGATCCTGCTGCAGCAGTGGGAGGAACTGCCGCCCCTGTTCTGCAGCTCTTCGCAGACCCACCGCGGCAAGGAGGAAATACTGGATTACATCGACAATATACTCAACACACTATGATACACACCCATCGTTTGGAATTATTCGCCTGCAGAGCCTCCGAGAACTTTGCAAAACAGGTCATTGACCACCTCAACCAAATCAAATCCCCCGAAGAGCCCGAAGTGCATCTGGGAGAGCTGGAGGTTACCCCCTTCAGCGACGGCGAATTCCAGCCGCAGTATGCCGAAAGCGTCCGCGGCGCCTCCGTCTATATCCTGCAGTCGACCATTCCCCCGGCAGACAACCTGATGGAGCTGCTGCTCGCCATCGACGCCGCCAAGCGCGCCTCCGCCGACGAAGTGGTGGCCGTGATGCCCTATTTCGGCTGGGCCCGCCAGGACCGCAAGGACCGTCCGCGCGTGGCCATCGGCGCCAAGCTCGTCGCGAACCTGCTCCGCGCCGCCGGTGCGGACCGCGTGATGACCTGCGACCTGCACGCCGGCCAGATCCAGGGCTTCTTCGACATCCCGGTGGACCATGTGTACGCCAGCAAGGTGTTCATCCCCTACATCCGCGACCGCAAGTTCAAGGACCTCGCCATCGCCGCGCCTGACATGGGCGGCGCCAAGCGCGCCAACGTCTATGCCCGCGAGCTGATGTGCCCGGTGATCATCTGCCACAAGACCCGCGAGCGCGCCAACGTGGTCGGTTCCATCACCGCCATCGGCGAGATTGAGGGCAAGGACATCATCATCGTGGACGACATGATCGACACCGCCGGCACGCTCTGCAAGGCTGCCGAGGTGCTGATGCAGCGCGGCGCCAACAGCGTGCGCGCCTGCGCCACCCACGGCCTGCTCTCCGGCGGCGCCGTCGAGCGCATCCACGACTCCGCCCTGCAGGAAGTCTTCATCACGGACACCATCCCGCACCCGGAGCTCGCGAACGATCCCAAGATCCGCATCGTGTCGATGGCCGAGGTCTTCGCCTCCATCATCTACAAGGTGTACAATTACGAATCCATCAGTCCGGACTTCGTCCATTAGTCGTCTATGTGGCCCGTCTTCCTCGCTGTGCTTGTACTCGTCGGGCTCTGTGTCCTCGGACTCGGAGTCAACATCCTCTTTTTCAAGAAGGAGTTCCCGAAGTACGATGTCGGGTCCAACGAGGAGATGCGCCGCCGCGGCATCCGCTGCTTCAAGGACGAGGACGCCGCCCTGCACGGCAAGCCCTGCCAGGGCCAGCAGTCTGACGCCTGTCAGGACTGCCAGTTTTATAATCGTCATTCCGGGCTTGACCCGGAATCCCAAAACCTATAGCCTATGAGTCTCGTTGCCATCGTCGGCCGACCCAATGTCGGCAAATCCACCCTCTTCAACCGCCTGGTCGGTATGCGCCAGGCCATCGTTGACGACACCGCAGGTGTGACCCGCGACCGTCATTACGGCCGCTGCGAATGGTGCGGCCGGGAGTTCTCCGTCGTGGACACCGGCGGCTACACCACCAACTCCGACGACGTCTTCGAGTCGGCCATCCGCTCGCAGGTCCAGATTGCCATCGACGAGGCGGACCTCGTGCTCTTCATGGTCGAGGCGGCCACCGGCATCACGGACTACGACGCCGAGATCGCGGACATCCTGCGCCGCAGCAAGAAGCCCGTCGTGCTCTGCGTGAACAAGGTGGACTCTGGCGAAAAGATGTTCGACTCGTACCAGTTCTACTCCCTCGGCCTCGGCGAGCTGTACAGCATTTCCGCGGCCAACGGCAGCGGCACCGGCGACCTGCTGGACGCCGTGGTGGCCGCACTGCCCGAGGAGACGGAGCAGGAGGACCCGCACGCCGGACTCCCCCGTATCGCCATCGTGGGCAAGCCGAACGTCGGCAAATCCTCGCTGACCAACGCCCTGCTCGGCCAGGAGCGCAACATCGTCACCCCCGTGGCAGGCACCACGCGCGACGCCATCGAGACCTACTACAACAAATACGGCCACGAGTTCATGCTCGTGGACACCGCCGGCATCCGCCGCAAGACCAAGGTCCATGAGGACCTGGAATTCTATTCCGTGATGCGTTCCATCCGCGCCATCGAGCACGCCGACATCTGCATCCTGATGATCGACGCGACCACCGGCATGGAGGCGCAGGACATGAACATCTTCAACCTCATCGTCAAGAACCGCAAGGGCTGCGTAGTCGTGGTCAACAAGTGGGACCTCTTCATCAAGGATTCCAACACGCTGCGCGACTACAGCGAGTCGCTCAAGGAGCGCCTGGCCCCGTTCAACGATATCCCCGTCATCTTCACCTCCGTCGTGAAAATGCAGCGCATCCAGGACGTGCTGGACGCCGCCACGCAGGTCTATGCCAATTATTCGCAGAAGATCCCCACGGCCCGCCTCAACGAAGCGCTACTGCCCGTGATCGAGGAGACGCCGCCGCCGGCATGGAAGGGCAAGTACGTGAAGGTCAAGTACATCACGCAACTTCCGACCAGCTTCCCGGCCTTTGCCTTCTTCTGCAACCTCCCGCAATACATCAAAGACCCTTACAAGCGCTTCCTGGAGAATCAGCTCCGCAAGCACTTCAACCTGACCGGCTGTCCCGTACAGATTTACTGCCGGCAGAAATAACCCACCATACTACCATGCCCAGAGTCATCACCTTCGGCGAGATTATGCTTCGCCTTTCCACCCCTGGCTACCTCCGGTTCGGCCAGGCCCGCCAGTTTGACGCCACCTTCGGCGGCGGCGAGGCCAACGTGGCCGTCTCGCTGGCCAACTACGGCATCGACGCCGCGTTCGTCACCCGCCTGCCCGACAACGACATCGCCAAGGCCTGCATCAAGGACCTCCGTTCCTATGGCGTAGATACCTCCAAAATCGTTTTCGGCGGCGACCGTGTCGGTATTTATTTCCTCGAGACCGGCGCCGTGGCGCGCCCGAGCAAGGTCGTCTATGACCGTGCCGGCTCCGCCATCGCCACCATCCAGCCGGGCATGATTGACTGGAAGAAGGTCTTCGAAGGCGCCGACTGGTTCCACTGGACCGGCATCACGCCCGCCCTCAGCCAGGGTGCGGCGGACGTCTGTCTGGAGGCCATCAAGGCCGCTAACGCCCTCGGCGTGACGGTCAGTTGCGACCTGAACTACCGCAAGAATCTCTGGAAATACGGCAAGACCGCCGGCGAAGTGATGCCCTCGCTCGTGGAGGGCTGCGACGTCATTCTCGGCAACGAGGAGGACGCCGACAAGGTCTTCGGCATCAAACCCGAGGGCTTCGACGTGACCGCCACCGGCGGCGCGATCGACCAGGGCCGCTTCCGCAGCGTGGGCGAGCAGCTGATGAAGCGTTTCCCGCGTGCGAAGAAGGTCATCATCACCCTGCGCGGCTCCATCAACGCCAACCACAACACCTGGGGCGGCGTCCTCTGGGACGGCGCGAAGCTCTACGAATCCCCGCGCTACGACATCACCCACATCGTGGACCGCGTGGGCGGCGGCGACTCCTTCATGGGCGGGCTCATCTACGGCCTGCTCAGCTACCCGGGCGACGACCAGAAGGCGCTGAACTTCGCCGTGGCCGCCTCCTGCCTCAAGCATACCATTTTCGGCGATTACAACCAGGTCACCGTGGCCGAGGTCGAGAACCTGATGAAGGGCGACGCCTCCGGCCGCGTAGCAAGATAAAGTTATGGCAAAATACGACAAACTCCAGGTCCTCGCGACCATGCAGCAGACCGGCCTCGTGCCGGTGTTCTACCACGCCGACGCCACCATCGCCAAGCAGGTGCTCAAGGCCTGCTACGACGGCGGGGTCCGCGCCTTCGAATTCACCAACCGGGGTGATTTCGCACAGGAAGTGTTCGCAGAACTGGTCAAATATGCCGCCGCCGAGCTCCCGGGCATGATCCTGGGCATCGGCAGCGTGGTCGATCCCGCCACCGCCGCCCTCTACCTGCAGCTCGGCGCCAACTTCGTGGTCGGCCCCGTCTATAATCCCGCCGTCGTGCCGGTCTGCAACCGGCGCCTCGTCCCCTACTGCCCGGGCTGCGGCAGCGCGAGCGAGGTGAGCGCGGCCCAGGAGGCCGGCTGCGACCTCTGCAAGGTCTTCCCGGGCGACGTGCTCGGACCCGCCTTCGTGAAGGGCCTGCGGGCCCCCATGCCCTGGAGCCGCCTGATGGTCACCGGCGGCGTGAAGCCCGAGCGGGCCAATCTGGAAGCCTGGTTCAAGGCCGGCGTGACCTGCGTCGGGATGGGCTCCAACCTCTTCCCCAAGGACGTCGTCGCCGCCGGCGACTGGCCCCGCATCACCGCCCTCTGCCGGGAAGCCCTGCAGATCATTCAAGAAGTACGATAACCACACACCATGTCTACCACTCAGCAGAAACTAATGACCAACTGGCGCTGGTGGCTGTGCTCGCTACTCTTTGTGGCGACCACGGTCAATTACCTTGACCGCCAGGTTCTTTCCTTGACATACGAGGAATTCATCAAACCCGAATTCCACTGGACGGATGCCAACTACGGCACCATCACCTCCTTCTTCTCCATTTTCTACGCCGTCTGCTGCCTCTTCGCAGGCAAGTTCGTGGACTGGATGGGCACCAAGAAGGGATATCTCATCGCCATCGGCGTCTGGTCGTTCGGCGCGTGCCTGCACGCCCTGTGCGGTTGGGGCACCGCCCGCCTGACCGGTTTGGACGGGACGGGGGCACTCGCCGCGCTCGAAGTGGGCAGCAATGTCGCACTCGCCGTCTCCACCACCTCTGTCTATCTGTTCCTGCTCTGCCGGGGCATCCTCGCCCTCGGCGAGTCCGGCAACTTCCCGGCCGCCATCAAGGTGACGGCCGAATATTTCCCGAAGAAGGACCGCGCCTTTGCGACCTCCATCTTCAACGCAGGCGCCTCCGTGGGTGCCTTGGCCGCACCGCTGCTGATCCCGCCCCTCGCCGTCAAGTTCGGCTGGGAGTGGGCCTTCATCATCATTGGCGGCCTGGGCTTCATCTGGATGTTCTTCTGGGCCTTCATGTACGAGAAGCCGGAGAAGAGCCCGCGGGTGAACGAGGCCGAGCTGGCGTACATCCATCAGGATGATGGAGATTCGCCGGTCAAGGCTACCCCAGAAATCAAAGATTTCCGGGGGCCCCAGCAACCGGCGAATGACGAGCCGTCCATCCCCTTCGTCCAGTGCCTGCGCTACCGCCAGACCTGGGCCTTCATCTCCGGCAAGTTCTTCACCGACGGCGTGTGGTGGTTCTTCCTCTTCTGGGCGCCCTCCTATTTCAGCAACCAGTTCGGCGCACCCGCCACATCCCCGCTGGGCCAGGCCCTGATCTTCACGCTCTACGCCATCGTCACGGTGGTGTCCATCGTCGGCGGTTACCTGCCGAAGGTCTTCGTCGAGAAGAAGGGTATGAACCCCTACGCGGGCCGCATGCTCGCGATGCTCATCTTCGCCTTCTTCCCCATCGCCGCGCTCTTCGCGCAGCCGCTGGGCATCAACCTGAACTCCGCCTGGTGGCCGGCCATCCTGATCGGTCTCGCCGGAGCGGGCCACCAGGCCTGGAGCGCCAATCTTTATTCCACCATCGGCGACATGTTCCCGAAGAGCACCATCGCCTCCATCACCGGCATCGGCACGACGGCCGGCGGCATCGGGTCGATGATCATCCAGAAAGTGGCCGGCAACCTCTTTACGCATGCGGAAGAGGCGGGCGCCGCGTTCCGCTTCCTCGGCTTCGAGGGCAAGCCGGCCGGCTACTTTGTGATGTTCTGCTTCTGCGGCGTCGCCTACCTGATCGCCTGGACCATCATGAAATCCCTCGTCCCGAAGTATAAGCCCATAGAATTATAATGAAAATCAACCTCATCCAAACCGATATCGTCTGGGGCGACCCGCAGACCAACTGCGCCCACCTCGACAAGTTGCTCGCGAACGCCGAGCCCGCTGACCTTTACGTCCTTCCGGAGATGTTCTCCACCGGCTTCGCCACCCTGCCGAACGCCACGGTCGAGCACGAGCCCGCCGCAGGCCTCGCCTGGATGCAACGCAAGGCCGCGGAGCTGCACGCCGCCATCGCCGGCAGTATCGCGCTGGAGATTCGCCGATCGGAGTCGGCGAATGACGAGGAGGTCGTCGGGAATGACGGGGAGGCCGTCGGGGATGACGGGAAGGCCAAGTGCGTGAACCGCTTTTATTTCGTCCGCCCGGACGGGACCTACGAGCAGTACGACAAGCGCCACCTCTTCGGCTACGGCGGAGAAGGAGAACGCTTTATGGCCGGACAGGAGCGCGTCATCGTCAAGTACCTGGGCGTCCGCTTCCTGCTGGCCGTGTGCTACGACCTGCGCTTCCCGGTGTGGCTGCGCAGCCGCGACGACTACGACGTGATGCTGCTCGTCGCGAGCTGGCCCGACGTGCGCCGCTTCGCGTGGGACACGCTCGCCCGCGCCCGCGCCATCGAGAACGCCTGCTACGTCGCGGCGGTCAACCGCGTCGGCACCGATCCCGCCTGCACCTACAACGGCGGCACCGCCTGGATTGGCCCGTACGGCGAGACGCTCGCCGAGGCGGCCGACGGCCGCGAGGGCGTCGTCAGCGGTGAGATCGACCTCGCCCACATCGCCACCTACCACACCAAATTCCCCGTCCTCTCCGACGCGGACAGCTTCGAACTGGGAATCTAGTCACTTAGTCGATCAGGGCGTTCTTCTCGACGGTCCAGCCTTCGCGCTGCGACAGACCGCAGGCCTCGCCCTGGAACATCTTGGCGGCTTCGGCGTCGCCCTTGAGCTGCCACTTCAGCCACGCAATGGCCGGGACGGTGAACTCGCCGCCGTGCGCCTCGCGGTAGGTGCCGCCGTGACCAACCGGGTAGTTGGCCGCAAAGGCCGGGACCTTGCTGATGCGGTGGAAGTCATCCATACCGTTCTCGTAGGCGATATCGGTCTCGCCACCCAGAATATATATAATAGGAACCTGAATATCCTGAAGCTTCTCCTTCTCAGGCATCGGCATGCCGGGGACGGCGCCGGCCGGGTTGGAGAACAGGCCGCTGTTGCAGATCATGAGAGTCTTGATGCGCGGGTCGGCGGAGTTGTCGAGGGTCTGCAGGCCGCCGCAGGACATGCCGGCCGCTGCGATGGCGTTCACGTCGATGCGTCCGTAGTACGGGCTCTCCTTGTCGGCATTCTGCGCGATAGCCCAGTCGATGGACTCGATCTGCTGGGCAGAAGTGGACTGCGGACCACGATACGGTTTTTCTTCCATCGGGATGTATCCGGTGGCGATCACGAGGAACCCCTGCGAAGCGATTTCATTGAGGAACTTGAAATGCTCCCACGGAGAATTGGTGCAGGCACCGTTGCCCCACACGAGCACGGGCAGCAGGTTCTTTTTGCCGAAGGCGGAGAGGTCCTGCGGGGCGAAGATGGTGTGCGCCTCGAGCGTCGGATCCTCAAGCATCAGCACCTTGACGGGGCCGGTGCCGCCGTCTTCGACAACCAAGGACTGGGTGGCGTTCGGAGCCACCGGCTTAGGGGTACACGCGACCAGCGCGAGGGCGCCGGCCATCAGGAAGAAGGAAAACTTTTTCATGAAATGATGGATATTAGTTGTTGCAAAAATAATCATTTACAATGGATTCGGCAAGAAACGAGATTCGCCGGACAGAGCCGGCGAATGACGTTTGATATGAGATCCCCGATCAGGTCGGGGAGGACGTTTAAAATGGGATGACGATCAAGTCCTAGAAGACTTCCTCAACGGGCTCCTTGAAGTCGTCGAAGGACGGGGCGGGAGCATCGGTGCGCGGGCCGTTGTTGTGGCGCGGGCGGTTGTCGTGACGGTTGTCACGGCCACCTTCGCGACGCTCGCCACCGCGACGCTCGTCGCGGCCACGGCCACCCTCCCGGCGATCACCACGGCGGTCGTCACGACGGTCGCCACGGTCACCACGCTCGCCACGGGGACGGCGCTCCGGCTCCTTGTAGCCTTCCGGCTTCTCGGTCAGAGCACGCATGGACAGGCGCATCTTGCCGGTCTTGGCGTCGATCTCGAGGAGCTTGACATCGACCTCGTCGCCGACGGACAGGACGTCCTCGACCTTCTCGGTCTTGTTCCACGCGATCTCGGAGACGTGCAGCAGGCCTTCCTTGCCCGGCAGGATCTCGATGAAAGCGCCGAACTCGAGGATGCTCACGACCTTACCGTGATAGACGGTGCCGACCTCAGGGACAGCGCAGATACCCTTGATCCAGTCGAGGGCCTTCTGCATGTTGTCAGCGTTGTCGGATGCGATATCCACCACACCTTCGGTGAGGTTGGTGCCAGGGATCGGCTCCTCGTCAATGTTGATGACGCAACCGGTCTCTTTCTGAATCTTCTGGATGGTCTCGCCGCCCTTGCCGATGACCGCGCCGATGAACTCGGCAGCGATGCGGAGCTGGACGATGCGCGGCACGAACGGCTTGTAGTCCGCACGCGGCTCGCTGATGGTCTTCATCATCTCGCCCATGATGTGCATACGGCCCTGACGAGCCTGCTCGAGGGCTTTCTCGAGGACCTCGTAGGACAGGCCGTCCACCTTGATATCCATCTGGGTGGCGGTGATACCGTCGGCGGTACCCGTGACCTTGAAGTCCATGTCGCCGAGGTGATCCTCGTCACCGAGGATATCGGTCAGGATGGCGTAGCGGTCGTTCGGGTGCACCTCGTCGGTGATGAGGCCCATGGCCACACCGGCCACCGGCTTCTTGATCTTCACGCCGGCGTCCATGAGGGCGAGGCAGCCGCCGCAGACGGAGGCCATGGAAGAAGAACCGTTGGACTCGAGGATATCGGAAACGACGCGCACGGCGTACGGGTTCTCGGGAGCCATGGGGATGACGGGCTTGAGGGCGCGCATCGCCAGGTTGCCGTGGCCGATCTCGCGACGGCCGGGGCCGCGCTGCGGCTTGGCCTCGCCGGTGGCGAACGGCGGGAAGTTGTAGTGGAGCACGAACTGCTGGTCCTCCTGGATCAGCACCTCGTCCATCTCCTTCATATCCATCTTGGTGCCGAGGGTGACGGTCGCGAGGGACTGCGTCTCGCCGCGGGTGAAGATGGCGGAGCCATGGGCGCAGGGGAGGTAGTCCACCTCGCACCAGATCGGACGGACCTGGTCGCAGACGCGGCCGTCCAGACGGATGCCCTCGTCGAGGATCATGTTGCGCATGGCTTCCTTCTCCTCGGCGTGGTAGTAGCGCTCCACGAGCGGGGTCTTCTCTTCGAGCTGCTCCTCGGGAATGGTGGCGAGGAACTCCTCCTTGATGGCCTTGAAGCCTTCCTCACGCTCCTTCTTGGGCTTGGCGGACTTGGCCAGGGCATAGCACTTGTCGTAGCAGAAGTCGTGGACAGCCTTCTTGAGGTCCTCGTCCTCGACGTCGTGCGGATAGTCGCGCTTGTTGACGTCGGTGCCGAGCTCGTGCATGAGCTCCTTCTGCACGCGGCAGTGCTTCTTGATCTCTTCGTGGGCGAACTTGATGGCCTCGAGCATGTCGTGCTCGCTGACCTCGTTCATCTCGCCTTCGACCATCATGATGTTCTCCTCGGTGGCGGCGACCATCAGCTCGAGGTCGGAGTCCTTCATCTGGGAGAAATTCGGGTTGATGACGAATTCGCCGTTGATGCGGCTCACGCGCACTTCGGAGACCGGGCCGCCGAACGGCAGGTCGGAAGAGGCGAGGGCGCAGGAGGCGGCCAGGCCGGCGAGGGCGTCGGGCTGGATGTCCTTCTCGGCGGAAATCAGACTGATGTTCACAAAGACTTCCAGGTGGAAATCATCCGGCCACAGCGGGCGGATGGGGCGGTCCACCAGGCGGGCGATGAGCACCTCGTAGTCGGAGGGTTTGCTCTCGCGCTTCATAAAGCCGCCGGGGAAACGTCCCGCGGCATAGTACTTCTCACGGTAGTCCACGGTGAGAGGCATGAAATCGGTGCCTTCCTTGACTTCTTCGGCACAGGTCACGGTGGCGAGGACCATGGTGCCTCCCATCTTGACAACGGCGGAGCCGGCGGCCTGCTTGGCCAGTTTGCCGGTCTCGATCTCGATCACGCGGCCGTCCGCGAGCTCGATTTTCTTGTTGATTACGTTCATTACTGTTTCTCTATTGCGTCTTTTACGTCTTCTATCAAAAAGGGGATGGTCCCGATGGGCACCATCCCCCAGTTGTTTCCTATCTGCTTATCGACGGAGACCGAGCTCCTTGACGATGTTGCGGTATCTCTCGATGTCCACCTCCTGGAGGTAGTCCAGGATCTGGCGACGCTTACCGACGAGGCGGAGAAGGGAACGACGCGTGACCACGTCCTTCTTGTTCTTCTTCACGTGCTCGGTAAGGTGAGCGATACGGTAGGAAAATAAAGCAACCTGACTCTCAGGAGAGCCGGTGTCCTTATTGGACTTCCCGTACTTCGCGAAAATCTCTTGCTTCTTGGAAGGCTCTAAATATTCAGCCATTTCAGCAAAAAAATTAAGGGTTTATAATTCTTCTTCCTCCCACAGCGGGAAAAAGCGTGCAAATTTAGGCATTTTTCGCAACATTCCAAAACCTTTGTAAAATAATGATACTTTCACACTTATTTGCTATATTTGTCTTCAATGAAACCAGTTATCTTCCTATTCGGCCTGCTTGTTCTCCTGCCGGTCTGCACCCCTGCCCGGGCGCAGCTCGCGGAGCGTCCGGAAGCCCGCGCGTTCCGGCTGGCCGCCGGCGAGCGGTCCATCCTGTACCGCGGCCGGCAGGCGCCCCGGTACAATTTCCGGGCGAACGGCCACCCTTATTGGTCCTCCCCTGACTTCCGGCAGGGCGGGATCCTGTTCGAAGGCAATTTCTACGACGACATCTCCGTCAACATCGATGCCTCGGCCCAGCTCGTACTGGCCAGCCTGGGGGCCGGCCGCCACACCGTCGCCCTGTCACCGGCCCAGGTGGATACCCTGATCGTCGGCGACCGCTGCTTCGTGGGCCGCGCCCAGGCGGACAAAGAGCTCCCCGCCGGCTTCTACGAAGTGATCGGCGAGGGTCCAGAGCAGGTCTACAAGCACGTAGACAAGCGGCTCCATTCCTCGGTCAACAATGTCAACGGCGCCATCATCGGCTACAACGACGACAACTACGACACGTCCCTGACCCGCCATTTCGCCATCGCGACATCCTATTATTTCCGGGACCGCGACGGCCATTTCTCCCGGATCAAGGGTAAATCGGCCCTGCTCGGCAAGTTCCCCGCGCAGAAGCGCGAAATCCGCGCGGCGCTCCGCGCGGCCGGGCTCGACTCCAACAGAACTGATTTCGACACCTACTGCCTGGGTGTCCTCAATGCCGCCGCCCGATGAGAAAGACCTTGCTGATCCTGCTGCTGGCCCTGGGGGCCGCCAGCATGCACGCCCAGGACCTCCTGGAAGTCAAACGCGTCGGGCTGGATTCGCTCATCAGCTTCCTTCGCAAGGAGTGCCAGCCCGACATCTACTATATCCCCAATGCCGAGGAGCAGTCCACCTTCACCGTCAGCGCCCCGCGCAGCGCCTTCCTCGAAGCCGCGCTGGAGCAGCTCCGCGAGAAGGGCTACGTCATCAG
>JAEEGJ010005237.1_pt1 | contig 41435 bp, 30 predicted proteins | sample 8958761 | NCBI WGS metagenome assembly JAEEGJ01 (sample SAMN16246546, study PRJNA631951) | gut metagenome | biome: gut microbiome; feature: rumen; material: RS-attached | host: Bos | place: Iran: Karaj | collected 2018-10 | reverse complement strand
TCAGCATGAAGAGGTTTTTATTTGCGGCAGTTATCGCCTGCCTGACGATGATTACATCCTGCGGAGTATCGAATGTCCATCATACCGGAGACCTCACCGGGTCCATTTACGGCGTGTGGGCGCTGGATTCCAAAGCTATTGCCCCCGCAAACTCAGTAGGCAATAGCTCCTTGAATCAAGTCGATTACTCCGGCGTCCATTTCTACCTTTCACTGAGCGAGCCTCGCATCGCCCTTGCCAAAAAAGGCAGTTTCACGCAGTTGGACCTCAAAGATGTGGATGTCGACGGCTCCCAGTTCTCTTATAACGCTTCCAAGAAGCAGATAAGTTTTACGAAAACACTCTGGCTGACGCAGGGTCTTCAGTATGAAATGAGACTGTCAGGGACTTACAAGGTCCTTGAGATGACCCGCACGAAACTGGTTATCCAGAAAGAATCCATGGGTGTCAGGACCGTTTATTCCTTCCGTCGGTTCAGGTAGAAGGATGAAACGAACCTATTAGATCAGATATTTCCCAGGTAAACACTCCGGCTTCCATCATAGGCCGGATTCGTTTACGACCTCGGCCTGGTAAGTGTAGAGCTCCGCGTCCTTCCAGCCGTCCCAGCCGATTCCGGCCTTGTCGCGGGCGCAGTGGCCGAGGAACTCCTCCGTCGTCCATCCGGTCTCCTCAGCGACCTCCGGCAGGAAAGTCCCGTGACGGCCGCCCTTGATCATATAGATGCCGTCACGGCCAAGCTTGAATTCTTCAATTGAATCTATCTTCTTCAGCGGTGAGAGCACGGAGACCTCTATTTCCACTCCGGGGGCTTCTTTCCGGGAAAGGGACGGGAAACGCGGGTCGGAGAAAGCGGCGCTCGAGGCCATTGCCCGGATCGTTGCCGCGAGGGTGTCGTCGGAGGTGAAACGCCCGATGCAGCCACGCAGGCGGCCACCCATCCGCAGCGTCACGAACACTCCGTATCCCTTTTCCTTCAGTATGCCGACCGGTGTATCGTCGCCGTCGAAATCCAGCCTCAGGGATGAATAGATCGCTGCTCTCGCAGTCGATATCATTGCCTTCTTCTCCTCATCGGAGAAATGGAAAATGTGCTCTTCCTGCAAGTTGGGATCCAAAGCCTTGGCGCGCCTGGTGAAAACAATGGAGTTGTAACCTACGACCCGGTCCTTGTCCCCGTAAGGGGAGTCTCCGGAATTGCGGTACATGACGTGCTCCGCCTCAAACCTTCCGCGTCCTAGATCATCCAGGATCGAAAGAAGAACCGCTATGGCGTTGGCGCCGCAGGCTGCAGTGTCCTGTCCGGTATACTTCATCCTGTCTATTTGCATGAGCGCATTCAGGAACTCCTCCAACCCTCCGGAAGTGATGGTTTCCGCGAGATAGAGATCTGATTTCCGGGCATCATCATATGAAGGATAATGGGAGAAATCTGAGCTTATTATGAAAAGGTTCTCTTCGTTGAAGTAAGGCTCCAGTACTTCTGCAATTTCCTCAAGAACGTTTAGGCGCTGTGTTCCAATAACGATTGGAACTACAGGCGGAACCTCACTGAAAACCATCTGCAGGAAAGGCAATTGAACTTCCAGACAATGCTCCCCGTCGTGCGCGTCGCGCTTACAGACGAAAGCCCCTTTCCCGTCCCAGATGAGCTCCTCTCCCGTCGAGATATCGATCGGAATCTGGCCGAGGGGAGTCTCGGCATACTCATAAAGCGTGTCTACGCTCGCACCAGTGAACCCTACCCTGTGGCTTGGGCCGAGCAGGAAGATCCGCTTGTAACTGTGCCCGGCCGGAATACGGCTGAAGGCGGAAGCCGCGACCTCTCCGCTGAAGACGTACCCGGCATGGGGTACGATTACAGCCTGGGGGGCATGGCTGCCCTCAGTAGGGTGCAGCCATGCTCCGAGCATGGAGCGTATTTCCGAGGCGGAAGAAGGATAGAAAGACCCGGCGACTGCGGGTTTCCTGACACTGGTATTATCCGGATAACGTGACATGGCAGATGCTCTTGTTGACGCAGCTACCCCATGGACCGCCGATGATGACGTGGCAAGCGTCAAGAGAATCAAGGCGATTCCAATGTGGAGTAAGTGCTTCATTGAAGGTTGGTGTGGTCAATAGTCAAAGATAGGAAATCCGCTTCTAATGTCAAAGTCCCGGGAATTGGCGTATATTCGATTTTGGACGCAGGATTTGAAGGAGTTAGAAGTTATCTTGGTATGAGAATGATAACTAAAAGAATAATATGCTCCGCGTTGCTTGTTGCAATGCTGAGCGGATGTAACGGCATCGATAATCCGGAAGGAGACCTAAAAGACGTCAAGTTGGAAGACTGGCCACAGACCGACTGCTCCACAAGCACCCGCCCCGTCAGGGACCTCGTGGCATACAAACTGCTGGGAGTACCCTACAAGTGGGAGGTGGATTGGATGAGCCCTACCACATACATCATTGCGCCCGATTTCTCCGGGACGGAATTGTCGTTTTCCTATAATGATTACCTGGCCAAGAATCTCTGCAGCGGCACGCACGACGCCTACATGAATCTCATCGAGTGCAAGACCGACGTGACTATCGCCAGCCGGGATATATCCAGGAAGGAGACGGCATCTGCAGCAGAGTTGGGCGTAGAACTGGAGACGGCACCACTCGCCATCGATGCGCTGGTATTCATCGTCAATCCCAAGAATCCCGTCAAGAATCTAACCAGCGACCAGGTGCGGAAAATATATACAGGCGAGATAACCAACTGGAAAGAGGTCGGAGGTGTCGACCACGCTATTACCCCGTATATCCGCAATGCGGATTCCGGCAGTCAGGAGAAGATGGAGACACTGGTAATGAACGGACTGAAAATGATCGACGGAACCGAAGAGACCTATATGTTCGAAATCATCGGTTCCCAGATGGCATCGCCATACCTGCAGCTTGAAAACGACGAATACGGTATCGGCTACACGCCATTCTTCTACTGCACGGCGATGGTCCGCGATTTAATGCGGGTAAATATGCTTTCCATCGATGGCGTTGCACCTGCCAAGGAAACCCTTAGAGCGAATAAATATCCTTTTGTATCAAGCATTTACGCCGCGGTCCGCAAGACCGAAGACATAGAGAGCACGGCATACAAACTCTACCGCTTCCTCTTCACAAAGAAGGGTGCGGGCATAATTGACGAAAGCGGTTATATCGCTATAAGGTAACTACCTGCCGAGGATTTCAGCAAGCGTGGGAACAAGGTCGAACTTGCGGCCAAGACGCTTTTCACTATAGCATACGCCATCGCGAAGGCTGGGTCCGTGCCGAGCTCGCGCATCAGGGCGGCATAAGCAAGCGAAGAGCAAACCGCATCGGTATCCGGTGTTTTGTGGCCGTAAACGTGACAGACATCATTCCCTCAGTCCAACGCAGCCATCATATTCCTGAAGGCATTGTCCGAATAGGGGTCAGTCTTGTTACAGGAAACCTGTACCGTTATCAACAACAGAGCGAGGCCTGCCGAACGAATAAAGCGGATAATCTTGTTTATATCTTTTCAAAATAAGGGAGCCTGCTGACAGGCACATCGATGGTATGCGTGCCGCCTTCATAGATAGTGCCGTCGTCGGCCTTCCACGAGCCTTCGGGAAGAATAACGGTGCGGCTGTCTCCCGGAGTGACGACGGGGGCCACGAGGATGTTGTCACCAAGCATGAATTCGTCCGTCACGCCCGAAAGGCCCTGGTGAGGGAAGCAGTATTCCAAGGGCGCGACAATGGGTTCTCCGGTAGCTGCCGCCCTCTTGTAGAGGCTTTCAATAAGAGGCATGAACCGGTTTCTAAGTGCAACAGCATCAAGCACTGCTGCATATTCTTGAGGATTGAGCACCCTCCATGGAGCCAGAGAGAACTGCATCATGGGCATGAGGGCATGGATCTGGGCGCTCCTGACAATGAGACGGGTGTCTGTTTCTCCCTTAAGGAAGGTCTCGAAGCTGCCGCCGCCCACCATATCGGGGCAGGAGAAAGAGAATCCCATGAGGGCCTCGGCCATCATCTCGGGGATAAGCTTTTGGAGGTCTTCCCAGTTGTGGCTCTTGTCGTGTAGGCGCTGCACAACAGGTTCGCCTGCGTGGCGCCAGCCCGCACGCAGCTCGTTGTAGAGGTATTTTGACGCCAGCTCCACAAAAAGGGAGCACTGCTCATAACCTGGCACGGTGCCGCCCGATGCAACTGCGGCTGAAGGATAGTATTCAAAGTCGGCGGCGTCGAACTTGAATCCGTCAACGCCGTAATCGTCCATAAGGCGGTGGAGTTCACCGTCAAACCATTCCACCGACTTGGGGTTCGAAAAGTCCAGCACGGCCGAGGTGCCATTCCACCAACGCACGGGGTAGGGAGTATGGCCGTCGGCCTCGTTGAGGAAGCCTCCGAATGACTCTATCTTATGGCAGATCTGGTACTGGTCCATGCTCACGAAGGGGCATATCCACAGCATTACCTTAAACCCCATACGATGGAGTTCGTCGCACATGGCCTTGGGGTCGGGGAAGCGGCCGGGATGGAAGTTCCATTTGCCGTAGTCTTCCTGCCAGGTATCGTCAATCATTATTATGCCTGCGGGTAAGCCGTTTGCGAGAATCCCACGGGCGTAATTGAGCACGCCTTCCTGGTTCTGGTTGTACATAAGTTCAATCCAGGTATTGTACTGCGGGACCCTGTAGAACTCTGCGGGAGGCATCTCCCCGTTGGCGGGGAAATGAGCCGCCGAAGCAGCCTTAAACGCATCGGAGAGGCTGTCTCCGGCCTTTTTGACCGTAACCTTTCCCTCGGTGATGACAATGGCGTTATCCGTAATGCGGAAGCTGAAAGGAGTGTCGCTCCAGACATATCGGCCGTCAGAAGTAAGAAGCAACGGGGCCACTTGATTCGAGCGGTTGTCGTCGAGCGATGCTTCAAAACCGGCGGCAAAAGGCATCTTGCTACCGTCTTTAATCCGTCCGCCCCATACAGAAACGCCTTCCGGAAGCGGGATGGAGACATTGTTGCCACACGCGACGAGCGAGAGGGCTGTGATGATAAGGAGGAGGGGTTTATTCTTCATGACCGCAAGATACGGAATTATTATAGAGTTTTTGTATCTTTAGGCCGGATAATCGTCATTAGCAATGAATATAAAACACTATTTTTTAGCGGTTTGGGGGCTTGCCATCTGCCTTGGCGCATGCCAGCCCCAGGGAGATTACTGCACGGTCAAGGGCACGGTCAAAGGGCTCAAGGATGGAACCAGGCTTGAATTGTTAGATGAGTACGACAGTTTCAAGGCGATAGCCACAACCCGCGTCAAAGACGGAGCCTTCGAGTTCCGGCCGGACATTTCAGCTCCAACCCACGTTTATTTATATACTGCGAACGGAAGACAATTGAAAGACTTTTTCTTGGAGCCGGGGACCATAACCGCCGATGTAGATGCTACGGACGAGAATGATTATCTTGTCTGCGGAGTAGGAACGCCTTCCAACGATATGCGTTTCAAAATCAGGCAGTTGCAGCAAAGCGGAACGCACCCGTCCCTTATGGATGAAGTGCTCGACGCCCAAGAGACCGGCATTCTGGCTCTTTATTATGCCGACGGCCACGGCCCCTCCGCCGTCAAGTCGCTGGGCGTGCTCGACCGGCTCTCCGAGGATATTGCCTCCAAGCCCTATGTCGCCTCTTTGCGGGAAGAACTGACGCGCCGCGCAAAAACGGAGCCCGCTCCAGAAGGCAGCGGCAGCGAGAACCATTACATCGATATGGAGTACCCCGATGCCGGCGGGAACCTTATCAGCCTGAGTTCAGTTGTAAACAATCCGGCAAACCGCTATGTCCTGCTCGACTTCTGGGCCGTCTGGTGCGACCCCTGCAGGGATGCCGTTCCCGAATTGAGGGCCCTGTACGAAAAGTATCACGAGAAAGGACTTGAGATTTACTCCGTATCGGAAGATCAAAGTGAAGCGCGGTGGAAAGCTTTCATCGCGGACAACGGCATGACCTGGATAAATGTCCTTGACGATAATGGCGGGCGTAAAAACAGCAAGGCCTGGTTCGATTATGCCCTACACGGTATTCCCACCACAATACTCATCGATGGGCAGACCGGAGCAATCCTTCTGCGAGGCAATCTGAGTGAGATGGAGGCAGTTCTTTCTTCCTTGCTTAAATAAAGTCATGAATAAGTTACTTCTCTTCTTCACCTCGCTTGCTTTGCTCTTGCCCTGCGGGAGCGAGATATGCCGGGCCTCTGTCCCAGCACCGACCGACGAGTGGCTGCACGACAATTACTCCAAGCGGGAAGTGTACATACCGACCAGGGACGGCGTGCGGCTGCATACAGCTGTGTATGAACCCAAAGATTCGCTTCAGCATCCCGTAATAATGATCCGCACGCCCTACGGCGTAGCACCCGGCGGAGAGAAACTTCCCGGGAGTCTGAGAACTTGGATGAAGATGTTTGCGCTGAACCGCTATATCATTGTGTTCCAGAGCGTCAGGGGAACATTCCTGAGTGAGGGAACCTACGAAAACATACGCCCCCTGAAGCCGGAAGGAGCCAGCTGGTCGGAGATTGACGAGGCGACCGACTGCTTCGATACGGTGGAATGGCTGGTCAAGAACACAAGGACGAACGGTGCCGTGGGCGTGAAAGGTGTGTCGTATCCGGGATTCTACTCCACCATGGCCGGGCTCTGCGGACATACGGCCATCAAGGCGGTCTCGCCCCAGGCGCCGGTAACCGACTGGTGGCGGGGCGATGACGCCCATCACAACGGGGTGTGGATGCTGGATATATACTCGTTTGCAAGTTCTTTCTTCCGCGTGCGCCCGGGGCCGTCCGAAAAAGGGCCCGATAAACTCATAAACATCGACCGCGATATCTACAGCTACTTCTTGCAATTCCCTGATTTTCCGTCGCTTACGGCCAATTTCGGAGAGCGTATCCCCTTCTGGGAAGAGATGCTGCAGCATCCCGATTACGACTCCTGGTGGAAAGAGCGCAACGTGGCCGACAGGTTGCACGACGTGCGCCCGGCAGTGCTTGTGGTTGGCGGAAATTACGATGCCGAAGACTGCTACGGCGCTATTGAGACCTATGCCGCTCTCCGCCGCCAGTCGCCTGATACTGAAGCTTATTTCGTGTACGGCCCTTGGTCGCACGGAGGCTGGCGGGATTCAACATACAAAGGCCTGGGCGACTCCTACTTCGGCGAGGGCTCTACAGACTACTTTGTGGAAGAGATTGAGTATCCCTTCTTTGCGTATTATCTGGAAGGGAAAGGTAAGAGGCCGGCCCCCGTACATATCTTGCCTTCCCGCGCCCTTGACGGAAAGAGTCAATATGACGCCAATATCGACTGGAAAGTGTACTCTGAGTGGCCGCTGAGCGGGCGCAAGGAGGTCTCATTCTATCTGAAGGGAAAGAAGCTTTCAAAGAAGCGCCCGTGCTGCTCTCCCAAGGCAAGGCAATATGTCTCCGACCCCGCGGATCCCGTGCCTTATATGGAAAAGATAACAAACGGCCGAAGCAAGAACTATATGGCTGCAGACCAGCGCTTTACCGACTCCCGAAAAGATGTCCTGACCTTCCGTGGCGAGCCCCTTAAGGAGGATTTGCTCGCCGAGGGTCCGGTCCCGGTGCACCTGATGGTATCTCTGTCCACTACCGATGCCGATTTTATTGTCAAGATAATCGACGAGAGGCCTGACGGGTACCGTATGCTGGTGAGGGGCGATGCCTTCCGCGCCCGCTACCGGAAGAGCCTGTCGGACCCGGAGCCCGTAACGCCGGGCGAAAGGACGGCTATTGACTTCACCCTCAACGACATAGCACATCTTTTCCAGAAAGGCCACCGTATAGTAGTGCAGGTGCAATCAAGCTGGTTCCCCATAATGGCCATGTCGCCGCAGTTCTTCCAGGAAAACCCCTATACCGTGCGTGCGGCGGACTACCGCCCCTGCAGCATAAAGGTATGGAGCGACTCCCGGGTGGGCATCCCCGTCGTTTCCGGACTATAGCCGTACAACCGCCTTCGGACAGGCGCTAAAAGAGGTTTCTTGGCAGTATTATTGTGATTGTATCAATTTTTCCGTACTTTTGCTTTTCAGACTTTAAGCAATTAACCACTAATGGTACGCCAGCTAAGCGAAAAAGTATTCTACATCGGTTCAGACGATCTGGATATCGATCTGTTTGAAAGTCAGTATATAGTGCCGGAAGGAGTGTCTTACAACTCCTACCTCATCCGTGACTCCAAGATAGCCGTTCTCGACACCTCCGACTCCCGCAAAGGCGAGGAGTGGCTCGCCAGCCTGAACGAGGCCCTCGCCGGACGCGAGCCCGACTATCTGGTAGTCCACCACATGGAGCCGGACCATTCGGCACTCATCGCCAAAGCACTTCATCTCTATCCCTCCGTTAAGCTGGTCGCCAGCGCGCAGGCCCTCAGGATGCTGCCCCAGTTCTTCCAGGACATCAAGCTGGAAGGCCGCACCATCGCAATCAAAGAGGGAGACACCCTGCCTCTCGGCACCCACACCCTGCACTTTGTGGCAGCGCCCATGGTGCACTGGCCCGAGGTGATGGTGAGCTTCGACGATGCCGACGGAGTGCTTTACAGCGCCGACGGATTCGGCAAATTCGGAGCCCTGAGCAAATGCGGGTTCTACGGCCGCGATGACGACGACTGGGCCTGCGAGGCACGGCGCTACTACTTCAATATCGTGGGCAAATACGGCGCCCAGGTGCAGCAGCTCCTCAAGAAGGCCGCCGCCCTGCCCATCAAGGCCATACGCCCCCTGCACGGCCCCCTGCTGGAAGATAATCTGCAGGAATACATCCACCTGTATGACGTATGGAGCCGCTACGACAGTGAGTCGGAGGGCATCTTCATCGCCTGCGCATCAATCCACGGAGGTACTCTTGCCGCCGCAGAGATGCTCGCCCAGATACTGCGCACCAAGGGTGCTGGAAAGGTGGTGGTAAGCGATCTGAGCCGCACCGACATCGCCGAAAACGTGGAGGACGCATTCCGCTATCCCAAGATTATTCTTGCCGCCGCATCTTACGACGCCGGCCTTTTCACCCCCATGTACGAATTCCTGCACCGCCTGCAGATCAAGGGCTGGCAGCGCAAGAAGGTGGGCCTTCTGGAGAACGGCTCCTGGGCGCCCAGCGCCGGAAGGGTGATGAAAGAAATGCTCGGCACAATGAAGGATATAGAAATCGTGGAGCCCATGGTGACCATACGCAGCCGTATGCACCGCGAGGATTTCCCCGCCATGGACGAGCTGGCGGAAGCTATTCTGAAATAACACTTTAATTCATTTTATTAATATTATGAAAAAATTAGTTCTTATCATCGCCGCAGTCTTTGGCATGGCCATCGCTGCAAACGCCGCCAACTACAAAGTTGACAACAACGCTATCGACGCTCTCATCGAGAACGCCGAGGAGGTCTTCACCCTTGAGGTTGCAGAGGCAGCTCCCCTCGCAGCCAATCTGCCCAGCGTAAGCCAGAAAGAGGTCCAGCCCGCCGTCGCACTCGTGCTCAACTTCCTTCTTGGTGAGTTCGGTATCCACCGTCACTACATGGGCACCGCACCTGCTATGTGGGCCATCTACACATTTACATTCTTCGGTATCTTCGGTATCGTTCCCACCGTCGACCTGGTCATGCTTGTGATCGGCACAATCAACAACGATATTTCGAGGTATATTGGCAACCGTAAATTCTTCATGTGGGTCTAAACCTTGAAGTTACGTAGAATCATAATCACTTTGCTGCTCGCCGCGGCCTTTCTTCCCCTGCATGCGCAGAGGAAGGTAAGTGCCGACGTGCAAATAAAGTCCGTGGCGGGCGGCAAAGTTGCTACAGTCACCAAGAGCGTCTATTGCACAGGCAACGGGCGCCTGGTGACTTATTTCCGAAGCCCCAGGGCCTATTATATGGTCACCAACACCAAGGGGGAGATGCAGGCATATTACCCAAGCTCCAACGAGGTTATGACCAAGACAGACCCCGACCTTAGTTCCAGCACCGATCTGCTGTGGCTCTTCCTGAGCGGACGCATCGACGACCTTGGACTTGGAGCTTACGGATACAAACAAGCGTCCAGCACGCGCGAGGACGGCTTGATCAAAAAGAAATTCACCGCAGCAGACCCTTCCCGCCCTGCGGTTGAAATTGTGTATGAGGATTATCTCCCCATATATTGCGCCTACACCGACGCCGGCGGGAAGCTTCTCAGCAAGAAATATCTCTCTGATTATAAGCGTTTCGGGCGCTTGACCATGCCTATGCGCATGACCGACATCAATTATGGCGAAGGCAAGGACTCTTCTGTGGTCAGGACTCTCTATTCTTCCGTAAAGGTGGATGTGGACGACCCCGCGTTCTCCTTCCAGGTGCCCGCTGACGCCACCCCCATGAAACTCCCCGAGGCCTCCCGATGAACAGGCCTCTCATAGCTGCCGCATGCCTGATGCTGCTGGCCTCAATGCCGCTTTGCGCCCAGCAGGACAGGAATCTTATGCTGCAGGCAGACTTCGACACCCTGCTTGTCAGGGAACCTTTCCCCGAGGGCGCCAACGGCGCTGAAAAGGCCGCCATCGCCATAGGGCGCCAGCTTCTGGGACACAATTACTACAACCCTCCCAACGTACTGTTCCTGCGGCAAGCCGTAAGGGAAATAGGCCCTGTGCGCGGCATTCTTGCCACTTCGGACAGGCTTCTGAGAGCCTCCAAGATAGGCACCGCCGATTATAGCCTTCCCCGTCCGCCCCGCGGAATCGAAGAAGGGCCTCAGGCCTATGCCCCTCAAAAGTCATTTACAACAATCAGCCATTACGAACAGGCAATTTCCGGTACCATGCTGGCTCCTCCCGTTCGTAAGGGCCAAGGTCGGATCCAGCATGTTACCGGAAATTGCAACGAAGGCCTAAGGAGCATTGCCGCCGACTACGACTTTGCGCTGTACCTGATAGACAACGACCTGAAGCGCGACGCCCTCCGGCTCGTATCGTCCCCCTGCTTTACCCCCTCCGACACCCTCACATTCCTCCGCGGCTGGGCCCATTACAACCTGAAGCAACTCCCCCAGGCCAGGGAGTATTTCCAGGGGATACCTAAGGGGTCAAGTTTCTACGATCAATCCCTCTTCTATTCCACCGCAGTCTCCGCCCATCTGGGCGACTTCACCTCACCCGTGGCAAGCCTTACGGGCTACGACGGCCCCCACACGGAGCTGCGCGACCTTCAACTCTCCGGCCTCGCCCTCTTGAGGGACGATCCGGCCGCATTCAAGCAGGCCAGCCAGGGCTTCGGATTCAGCGACTTTGCCCTTCAGGAAGCAGAACATACACTTTGCGATATATACAACTCCCGCTATGTCAAACGCGCCAAAAGCCCTGCATTGGCAGCCATAGCCTCGGCAATAATCCCCGGCTCCGGAAAGATCTACGCCGGCAAACTGGGCGAGGGAATATCGGCCTTCCTGCTCACCGGAGTATTTGGCGCCATCACCGCGGAACACTGGGTCAAAGACGGGCCCGCCAACTGGAAAACAATAGTACCGGGACTGCTGGGAGCGTTCCTGTACATAGGCAACATATACGGCAGTTACATGTCGGTAAGTATTTATAATTCAAACCTTAAAGATGCTCAGGATACGGCTGTTCTGTATAATATCCATATTCCTCTCCGCTCTGTATTCAAGTAGGGCGCAGGACTTGGAAGGACTCGCCGTAGAGTATGAGCGGGCCGTTTACTCCGGGGCTTCCCTGGAGGAAGCGAATGCTGCCCTGATTGGAAAGGCCCGCTGCTACAAGGCCCTTGGACGCTATGCCGAAGCATCATCCACCCTCGCCCGCATAAGGATGTTCGCCCTTACCCCCGAGGAGAGGCAGGAAGTGCTTTTCCAGCAGGAGCTATGCAGGTTTATGGGCGGAGAATTCGAGCAGGCTGCAGCCATGGTCGAAGAAGTGGAACCTGTATCTCAGGACGTTCTGCTGCTTCACGCCCTTGCGCTCGCCTACTGCGGACGCTACGACGAGTCGGAGATTTATGCCGCACGCTGCATCTGCTTCAACGGAACCAACCCGAGGCTTGGGGAACTGCTGAAGTTTTATGAAGGTCACCCGAGGGTAAAATCGGAAAAAACTGCCACTGTACTTTCGTTCGTGCCGCCGCTCGCCCATTTTTACAACGAGGCATACGGCGAGGGACTGCTTTCCGCAGGGCTAAACGCCGCTTCGGTCGGGATCATCGTGGCCAATCTGGTAGGCGGATACTGGATTTCAGGCATTCTGGGCGGCGGCATCGCCCTTGACTACACCCTGATGGGAAACCGCGAAAGAAACGCCTTCCTGGTGCATAAGAACAATACAAACGGCCCCATTGCATTCGGCGAGAGGCTCCGCGCCCTGCTTGGCGATATATTGAACGATTATGACTAAAGCACAGCGATATGAGGCCATAGTGGCCTGGTTCAAGGAGAATGTTCCGGTGGCGCAGAGCGAACTGGTCTTCGCCGACCCCTACCAGCTCATAGTGTCGGTGATACTGTCGGCCCAGTGCACCGACAAGAGGGTAAATATGGTCACGCCCGAGCTGTTCAGGCGCTTCCCAACGGTGAAGCATCTTGCAGCAGCCTCCACTGAAGACATTCTGGAGTGCATACGCAGCGTGTCATATCCCAACAGCAAGGCGGCGCACCTTAAAGGAATGGCGGAGAAGCTCTTGAGCGATTTCGGCGGGGAGGTCCCCGGCACGGTACAGGAGCTCATGACCTTGCCCGGAGTGGGACGAAAGACCGCCAACGTGGTGGCGTCGATAGTGTTTCACGAGCCGGTTATAGCGGTGGATACGCACGTGTTCCGCGTGAGCCACAGGCTGGGCCTTTCGCGCGGCAAGACTCCCTACGACGTGGAGAAAGACCTGGAGAAGCACATCCCGGTGGCCGACCGCGCCGTATCGCATCATTGGTTAATCCTGCATGGCCGCTACGTCTGCACAGCCCGCGCTCCCAAATGCGGAGAGTGCGGCCTGAGCGGCTTCTGCGCTTATTTTTCACGCAATGCAAAGAGTTAAGAACATAGTCGCCGCGTTGCCTTCGGCCGAAGTAATTGATGTCGAAGAGCTGCGCAACGCCATCCTCTCAGGCTCGATTGACTTGATATGCGTGTTGGGGCCCACGGCGTCGGGCAAGACCAGGTACGCCGTCAAGCTCGCCCGGGAGCTTGGCCTTGAAGGGCCCGGCACCCACGGAGCGACTTTGACTCCCGAAGAGGGAGGGGACCCGCTTGCGGGGAGGGTCGCTCCGGGGTCGCAGGGCCCTTCCGGAGCCGTCCGGTGCGAGATTATCTCCGCCGACTCAAGGCAGGTGTACCGGGGGATGGACATCGGAACAGGCAAGGACCTCTGCGAATACGGAGAGATACCATACCACCTGATCGACATCGCCGAACCCGGCACACAATACAACGTGTACCGCTTCCAGCAAGACTTCGCACGCGCAATGGCAGACATCCGCAGCCGCGGCGCCTTCCCCATCCTGTGCGGAGGCACCGGCCTGTACATCAGCGCAGTAACCTGCAGCTACGACTTCCTCACCAAAAAGCCTCTCTCCTCTCCGGTAACCACTTACCCCAGCGCAGCCGACCTTGACCTGTACGAAACGGAAGGGGAGCCCTCCGCTCTCGGGACGGCGCTGCGGACCTACTTCATCGGGACCCTTGTCAGCAGGGAAGTCAGGAACGCCCGCATAGACGCCAGGCTCGACGCCCGCCTGAAGGAGGGGATGATAGATGAGATTCGGGGCCTGCTGGAGCGGGGCGTACCAGCCCAAACCCTTATAAGCTACGGACTTGAGTACAAGTTCGTAACCCTTTACCTGCTCGGGCAGATGGACTATTCCACCATGCGCGAGCGCCTCGCTATAGCCATTCACCAATTTGCAAAACGCCAGATGACCTGGTTCCGCGGAATGGAACGCAGCGGCATCTGCATACACTGGACAGAAGTATAAGATATGAAACGCACAATTACCCTGCTGCTGCTTGCCAGCCTTGCAATATGCTGCAAACCCGCCGCGGAGCCCGATCCCGGCAAAACCGACGACCCTACTACGCCCGTAGTTCCAAAGCCGGAGCCCGAACCCGAACCGGAGCCCGAGCCGGAGCCCGAAGTCAATGGGCAGTGCATCGATGCTCCGCTGGTGCTTTCCCTGGAGGCCGTCCCCGAGCTTGGCAGCGCGGGAGTGATAGCAGTGTGGTCTTCTGACGGCAAGGAAGTGGACCGCATCGACCTTTCCGACCTCGCATCGGTCAGCACCAGGGCCGACGGAGAAATGATTCCGCTTTCCCCTATCAACGCCGACGCCAAGTTCAACACCACAATGGACGCCCTAAAGTCGGGAAGCCGGTACAGGGTTGTGCATTACACTCCCCTCCGGATCAAAGATAAGTCGCTCATTATCAATCTGCACAACGGCGCGCTCAACTGGGAGGGCTCGTACTATGTAACCATCGACGAGGGCGTGGTAAAAGGGCACAAGGGCGTGACCAAAGATGAATGGAGCTTCACGGTCAAGTCTAAGCCTTCCGGCAACACCTTGAAAGTGCGTCCCGACGGAAGCGGCGACTTCTGCACCGTCCAGGGGGCGCTCAGCTATGCATCCACATTGGGAAAAGACACGGAAGTCACTGTAGATGTGGGAGCAGGGACATACAACGAGCCTCTCTTCCTGCGGGACAAGAACAAAGTCACCATCAAAGGTGCTTCACGCACAGCCACCGTAATATCGTATCCCAACAACGAAAGCTGGTGCCCGGGAAGCGGCGGATCACGCAGCAGCAGGCCGGTTGCAGGCGCTGCCGTCAACACTGCCGGCGGGCGCTCGCTGATGCTTGTAGAGAACTGCGATGCGCTCACGCTCAGCAACTTAACCCTCGAGAACAGCTTCGGAGAGCTAAAGGGACAGGCCGAAGCCATATACTTTAATTCCGGCACCAACCAGCACCGGCTCACCATAGAAAACTGCAGGCTCCTGTCGTACCAGGATACTTTCCTTTGCAAGGGAGTGGTGTGGGTGCACAAAAGCCTAATCGCAGGACACTGCGACTTTATATGGGGATACCCGAAGGCCTGCCTGTTCGAGAATTGCGAGATACGCGCCCGCGCCGCCGGCTACATAGTTCAGGCACGCATCCAGAATGCCTCCGACAAGGGCTTCGTATTCCTCAACTGCGACCTTAGCGCAGAGGACGGAGTCAAAGACGGAAGCATGTACCTTGCCCGCTCTGGAGGTGACAGCAAAGTGTTTGATAATGTGACATTTATCGGATGCACTATGTCAAGCGTCATATCGCCTAAGGGCTGGTACTCCTCGCCCGCTCCCACTCCCGCTACGCCCACCGCAACTACCGGGTGGAAAGAATACGGCAGCACCGACTACGCAGGCAAGCCGCTGAGCGGCCACAGCGCACAAGGTAAATACCTTAGCGCCGAGGAGGCCGCCCCCTACTCTTCACGGGAGGCCGTTCTGGGATGGTAAAAAACCTTATTCGGCGTACAGCCGGATAAGGTTCAGGATTACGGCAGAAGCCTTTTCCATGCTCTCGAGCGGAATCCACTCGAACTTGCCGTGGAAGTTAAGGCCGCCGGCAAAGATATTCGGGCAAGGGAGCCCCTTGAACGAGAGGTTGGCGCCGTCGGTACCACCGCGTATGGGCTGGATATGAGGCTTGACGCCGGCCATCTCCATGGCCTTGACCGCCTTCTCCACTATATGATAGTGCGGCTCAACCATCTCCCGCATGTTATAATACTGATCTTTGATCACAGGCGAGACCGTACCGGCGCCGTATTTGGCGTTGATAAAGTCGCAGCACTCGCGCATCACAACCTTCTTGCGCTCGAACTCGGCGCGGTCGTGGTCGCGGATAATCCAGGTCAGGGTGGCCTCTTCTACCGTTCCCTTGAAACCTATGATATGGAAGAACCCTTCGTAGTCCTGCGTCAGTTCCGGCCTCTGCCCAACCGGCAGAAGGGCCGTTAGTTCCTGGCCTATCAGGATGGCATTCAGCATCTTGCCTTTGGCATAGCCCGGGTGTACATTGCGCCCCTGGATATGAACTACGGCCGATGCCGCATTGAAGTTCTCAAACTCCAGTTCGCCGACCTCGCCTCCGTCCATAGTATAGGCGTAATCGGCTCCGAAGCGGCTCACATCGAACTTCACCACTCCGCGCCCAATCTCCTCGTCGGGAGTAAAGCCTATCTTGATTGTTCCGTGCTTGAACTCCGGATGCTCCACTATGTACTGCACCGCATCCATAATCTCCGCCACGCCGGCCTTGTCGTCGGCGCCCAGCAGGGTAGTACCGTCGGTAGTTATGATTGTCTCGCCCTTATGAGCGAGCAGCTCGGGGAAATCGGCCGGGTCGAGCTTCAGCCCGGGCACACCCTCAAGGGCAATGGCTCCGCCGTCGTAGTCCTTGATTATCTGAGGTTTAACCCCTGCGCCACTGGCATCGGGAGCGGTATCTACGTGTGCAATGAAGCCAACTGCCGGCACGTCTCCCTCAACATTGGAGGGGATGGTGGCCATGACATATCCGTATTCATCGAGCGTAGCCTCCACGCCCATTGCGATAAGCTCGTCGCGGAGCATCTGCAGCAGCACCAACTCCTTCTCGGCGGAAGGCTGGGACTCTGACTCCTCGTTGGACTGGGTATCCACCGCCACATAGCGTAAAAAACGGTCAAGAATGCTAATCATTTGTCGGATTTTTTAATAGAAGCGTAAATCATATAGCCGCAGAGGGCAAGGAATGGAACGATGGCAATCATCTCGGCACCGGAAGCACCCGAGGCGCCCACGGCGTTCCAGCCGGAGAGGAACCAATCGATGCCCGCAAACTTAAGAATAGCCGAAACAACACCCATAAGAGCACCGCCGGCAATGAATCCGCTGGCAATCAAGGTGCCCTTTTCAACCCTGGCGCGGTTAACGGAGGCGTCTTTGCTGCGGGAGCCTACGAACCACGAAATGGCACCGCCCACGAGCAGAGGAAGGTTAAGGTCGATGGGGATGAACATTCCAAGGCAGAAGGCAAGCGCCGGCACCTTGAAGACGGTGAGGGCTATGGCAATCAGGGCGCCTATCCCGTACAGCAGCCAGGGGGCGCTTCCTCCGTTCATCATGGGCTGGATTACCGCCGCCATGGCATTGGCCTGAGGCGCTACCAGGGCGCCCTCGCCAGTGAATCCATAGGTCTTGTTGAGCACCAGCATAACGCCGCCCACGGTGGCTGCGGCAACCGCCACGCCAACAAACTTCCAGGCTTCCTGCTTGCGCGGCGTTGTACCTATCCAGTAACCTATTTTAAAGTCGGTAATAAGGCCTCCGGCAGTACTCAAAGCCGTGCAGACCACGCCGCCGATAACCATTGCGGCCACCATTCCGGCGTTGCCCTTAAGGCCGACGGCCACCAGAACCAAAGCAGTGATAATGAGCGTCATTATGGTCATTCCGCTCACCGGGTTGCTGCCCACGATGGCAATGGCGTTGGCGGCTACGGTGGTAAAGAGGAAGGCTATCAGCGCCACGATAACAAGCGCTATGAGCGCCTGCCACACGTTGTGGACCACACCACCGAAAGCAAAGAAAGCGAAGATGCCGAGCAGGGCGATGATGATGCCGGTAATGACGGTACGCATGGGCAGATCTTCCTGCGTGCGCTCGGTGGCGGCGGCACCTTGGCCTCCTTTACGTTTGAACTCTCCCACGGCAAGGCCCACAGCGCTCTTGATGACGCCCGCGCTCTTGATGATACCGATGATGCCGGCGGTAGCGATACCGCCTATACCGATGTGCCGGGCATATTCCTTGAAAATCTGTTCGGGAGCCATCTGGCCCACCGTAGTTGCGATACCGGTACCCATAAGGTCGATGACCTGCCCGCCCCAGACAAGATTCATCAGAGGGATTATGAGGAGCCAGACCAGGAACGAGCCGCAGCAAATCACGAATGCATACTTAAGACCTATGATATAGCCAAGTCCGAGCACTGCGGCGCCGGTGTTGAGCTTGAGCACAAGCTTGGCTTTGTCGGCAACCACCTGGCCCCAGTGCATCACCGTAGTGCTTATGGTCTCGGCCCAGGCGCCGAAAGTGGCCACTACAAAGTCGTACAGACCGCCTATAAGGCCGGCCAGCACAAGAGTCTTGGCGCTGCTTCCGCCCGCCTCTCCGCTGACCAGCACCTGGGTGGTGGCGGTAGCTTCGGGGAAGGGATACTTGCCGTGCATCTCCTGCACAAAGTATTTGCGGAACGGAATCAGGAACAGGATGCCTATCACGCCGCCCAGCAGCGAGCTGAGGCACATCTGCCAGAAATTGACCTCAAGCCCCAGGATGTAGATTGCAGGAAGAGTGAAAATGGCACCGGCCACTACCACACCGGAGCAGGCTCCGATGCTTTGGATGATGACATTCTGCGCCAGTCCGTCATTCTTTTTAAGGACCCCCGTCACGCCGACCGCAATGATGGCGATAGGGATTGCGGCCTCGAAGACCTGGCCGACCTTAAGGCCCAGGTACGCTGCCGCCGCCGAGAATAATACGGTCATCAAGAGCCCCATCGTCACGGAGTAAGGGGTCACTTCCAGCGGGCGCCTCTCCGGTCCCAGTATCGGGTGGTACTTCTCCCCCGGCTGAAGGGGCCTGTGAGCGTTTTCGGGCAGCTGCACGTTTTTGTTCTCTTTCATACTGCTTTTTGTATTTCTCAATATACTTTTCAAGCTTGGCCTGGTCTTTGGCCTCCTGCCTCTGGATAGCCTGCAGGCGGCGCAGCTTACGTGCACGCTCCTTCTCGAGAGCCTTCTGCGCCTTGTTCGCTGCTTTAAGCGAATCGCGCCTGTCCAGTTCGGCCCAGCGCTTTTCGCGCGCGGCAATACGGGCGTCACGCCTGGCGATGCGCAGCTTACGTTTCGCCTCCCGCTCCTCCAAGCGCTTCTGCTTGGAATCGACGGTAGGAACTGCAAGTGGATCTTCGTCCGGCGTAAGGTTAAGCTTGGTGCTGTCGCGCCGCGCCGGGGTCACGCCAAGAGAATCCTTGAGGGGGAGCGAGTCTTTGATCGAAAGAGAATCACGAACGGCCAGCGTATCGACCTTGCCGGCCAACGCCAGCGAATCCAGAACGGCGAGACTGTCGGCCCTGGCAAGCGAATCGAGCCTGCCCAAAGAGTCGCGGAGAGCCTTTCCGGCGGCTGCGGTATCCACCTTGGGCTTGGGAATACGCGCCAGAGAGTCCCTGATGGCGATTTCGCGGCGTATGCGCGGCATATAACCGGGGAAGTATATCTCGGTCTGGCGGAACTCCGCCCGCGGCTTGGAGAGGTAACGCTTGCGCTCGGAAGGACGCACCTGCAGGGAGGTGATGTCGGTAGGGTCGGAAGGCCTCTCGTCGGGGCGCCACTTGAAGCCCTTCATGGTTTGATCGACCTTGGGCAGCTGTACCACCGGATAGGCGTTGTTCTTGGGCTGTTCGAAGTAATAGACCTGGTCGATGTTGCCGTCCAGCAGAAGGGCCGAGAGCATCTTGGATTCCACTTTATTCACCGTGGCCAGCGCGCCGTTCTCCCTTAGGTAGAAGAGTGCTGCAGAGCCTCCCAGGGCATCGAAACGCTTAAGGGAATTATCGAGCGAATCAAAGTAAGCCATTACTTCGGCGCCCTTGATCTGGTCGTAGTATGAAGAATCCTGCTGGGTAATGACGAATGCGTTAGACTGGAGCGAAGCCTTCTTGGGGCCGCCGACTCCCACCAGCACGAATACGCTGTCGGCGGTATACTGGCGGTCGCCCTCGTTCCAGATTACCGGATCGAGATAGAAGCGCGCCACCGAGTCGAGGTCGCAGTAAACCATTGAGTCACAGCGGGCCTGAATGTCCCGGCGGAAGATCTTGACGTTCCTGATAGCATACGCGAAACCCATCTTGGTGGTGTCCCTGTTGGCGGCAAGACTGTCGGCAAGAGCCAGACTGTCGGCCCTGGCAAGCGAGTCCTTAAGGGCCAGGGAGTCCTTCAGGGCAATAGAATCTACTGCGGCAAGCGTATCCGAGGCGGCCCTGAGCAGCGAATCCGCCCGGTCCATATCCGCTTCGGGATCGCCCGGATCGTCAATGGGCTCGTCTTTTACCTGTCCGCCGTCGCTTACAAGCGAATCAACCTTGGCAATGGCATCCAGCAGCGGAGCCATCAGCGAGTCACGGAGGGCAAGGCTGTCGCTCACAGCGGCAAGGCTGTCCAGTGCCGCCCTCGCAGCAAGACTGTCAACCAGCGCGCCGGGGGCCGGAACGCTGTCTTGCACAGCTGCCGGGACAGAATCTTTTCCCGGGGCCGGGGCATCCTGCGGAGCAGGAGCTTTCTTTTCTTCTTTTTGGGCCGGACTATCTGCCGCAGCAGCTTTGCCGCCGGCCTTACCGCCGGCCATACCCGGACCTCCCTGCTTGTTAAGGGCTTCTTCGCGGGCCCTGGCAGCTTCTTCGGCCGCCTTGCGGCGGTACTCGGTCACAGCATCGGTCATTATGTCGCTGAGCCTGGTTTCCGACGCCTTGGCTGTGCCTTCGGAGATGTCGCACATGCGTATAGCCCTGTAGATCAGGGTGTCAGCGCCAAGGTAGATGGTGTCCATCTGCCCTTTGTTCTTGGTTTCAAGCGCCACGGCCGCATTGATGCGCATGGTCACCTGCGAGATGGAATCCTGGAAGTGTATAAAGTCCGCCACGGCAGTCACCCTGCGCGTGGTATCCTGCAGCTGGGCGTTGCCCCGCAGTATCACGTCGCCTATGCTTTGATAGTAGTAGAGCGTATCGGACCAAACTTCCTGCTCCTCGCTCAGGCCATGCACCCGGTTGCGGAAGAAAAACATCTGCGCGCGGCGGTCGTAGAAGCCCTCGGATGCCGAAAGCATATTGCCGCCTTTCCAGAAGTCGATGTAATGTGGGAACGTGGCCAGCTCGCGCTCGGTATCGTACTCCAGACGTATGGTCTTCACGAACACCGAGTCGGAGAACATGTTCACGTCGTCGTTGAAGGTAAATATCTTCTCGCGCGAGGAGTAGGTTCCCGAGTTGCTCTCTATGATCTGCCCCTTCTCGTCGCGCATGGACGCTCCGTTGCGGAACACCGCCAGAGAGTCCTGGGTGTTATAGTCCAAGTGCCTGGTACGCAGCGTGTTGCGCTTCTTGTTCTGGAGCTGCACCAGGGTTCCCCGGAACTGCGCAAGGTTGTCGTTGATAAAGTAATCCAGCTTTTCCGAGGTAAGGATGGTCTCGTCCTGGATGACCTTTACGTGTCCCCAGCAATTGATTATCTTGTTCTCGGTATCCCAAAGCGCCGTGTCGCTTATGAGGTAAGTGCCGTTGTGCAGGAAAGTAGAAGCGACAGCCTTTCGGAACTGCCGCCCGTTCTTCTCCAGCTGCTCCAGCGACTCAGCCTTCATTATGCGCACAAGACTGTCCGCCCGCTCCTTCTTGTTCTTAGGTCTCTTGGGAGCGGACTCCAGCGGCTGGACGGCCAGAAGGGCCGCCAGAATCATCACCGCCAGAAGGATCAGTCGGCTTTTGTGAACTTTGATTTCCATTCTTCGAGCTGGAATTCGCAATCCTGGAACAATGGATCGATTTTGATGTAAGTTTCTTTAATCTTGCTTGTTACAAACTCGTTTATGGCCTTCATCTGCTTAGCCTGCCGCACCTCGCCCAGCAGTTCGGTGTAGTCGTGCTCGAAGGTTGCCGTGTGTGCCGGTACTATACCGTCGAGCCTTAAGATTTTGTACACCAGGTTGCCGTCGCGCCCCTCGTTGTCGAGCGACTCCACGGGCTCCGAAATCTGCCCGGGCTCAAGGTCCTTGACGGCAGTGTAGTCCTGCGGCTTGAGCTGGTCTATCTCGAAGTATGCCGATCCGGTATTGGGGTCGGCCATCTGGCCTCCGTTGGTACGGGTGGCAGGGTCCTGTGAGTAGAAGCGGGCGGCCAGCTCGAAACTGATGAGGGTATCCACTATGGCCGTGCGCAGCGAATCAAGCTTGCTGAACGCCTTATCGCGGTCTTCGGCGGTGTACTTGGGCTTGAGGAGTATGTGGCGCGCGTTGAACATATCTCCCTTCTTTTCAAGCACTTCAATTATGTGGAAGCCGTCCGGCGTCTCCACTATCTGGGAGATTGCGCCGGGTTTGAGCGACATGGCTGCATCGGAGAATGCCGGCCAGAAAATAGATTTGGAGGCCATTCCGAGCTCACCTCCCTTGCGGGCGCTGCCGGGGTCTTCGGAGTAGAGGCGGGCCAGGGTCGCGAACTTCTCGCCGTTGATGATTCGCTCGCGGATAGAGAGCAGACGCTCCTTGACGGCAAGCGCGGCTGCCTCACGGTCGGGATAGATGCAGATCTGGCTGAGCTTGTACTTGATAGGCACCACGGGCAGGCGGTCAACTGCCGACGAATCGATGTATTGCCTTACATCATAGGGAGTTATCTCCGGCACTGCCTGGGCGATGTTCTGCTGCTCCTCCTGCATGAGGGAGCTTTCTTCGATCTGCTTGCGCCATTCCTGACGAAGCTTATACACCGGCTTCCCGAAATAGGACGCCACCCCGTCGTCTCCGCCAAGGGCGGTGCGCACCTGGTCCATCTGCTGGGCCAGCTGGGCCTCCACATTGTCCTGGTTGACGGTGAGCGAGTCGATGCGGGCCTGCATCAGGAAGAGTTTGCTGCGCATCATATTCTCAAGGAGTTCGCAGCGGATGTTACGGTCCGAGGCATAGCCGCGGGCGCTCATCATCTGCACCTCCTGCTCTATTTCAGAAAGGGTGATAAGCTCGCCGCCCACCACGGCGACGGACTTATCGATAATGTTCTGATACTTCTGCGCCGACGCCGAGAGGCAGCTCCCCAGCAGCGAGAGCGCTACAATTGCAGTTTTGAATTTCATACGCCCGGTATGGTTTGCAAAGCTTGTTCCAAAATTATTCCGCGGCCTTGGCGGCGAGATGCTTCTCCCAAGCCCACGCGGAGGCAAGGGTCTCCTCGACGGTGCGGGTGGCCTTCCAGCCGAGCTTTTCCTGGGCAAGCGAAGGATCGGCCCATACTTCAGTCACGTCGCCGGGACGCCTGGGAGCTATGCGGTAGTTGAGCTTGAGGCCGTTGACCTTTTCGAATGCCTGCACCAGCTCGAGCACCGACTCGGGACGGCCGGTACCGATGTTGTAGATCTCGTAGGGCTCTTCCATGCGTCCTTCCACCATGCGCGACACGGCGCAAACGTGTGCCTTGGCAAGGTCCACAACGTCGATGTAGTCTCTCAGGCAGGTACCGTCGGGGGTAGGATAATCGTCGCCGAAGATGCTCAGGCACGCTCTCTTGCCGATGGCGGTCTGGGTGATGAAGGGGACAAGGTTATTGGGGACGCCTCTGGGCAGCTCGCCGATGAGTGCGGACGGGTGTGCGCCGATGGGGTTGAAATAGCGGAGGGCTATTCCGTGCATGCCGTAGGCGGCCACGCAGTCGCGGAGGAAATCTTCGCACATCTGCTTGGTGTTGCCGTAGGGCGACGTGGCGCTCTTGCGGGGGCTCTGCTCGGTGACCGGGGTGCGGTCGGGCTCGCCGTAAACAGTGGCGGAAGAGGAGAAGAGCACGTTGGTGCCGCTCTTGCGGGAGGCCTCAAGTACGTTGAGGAATGAATCCAGATTGTTCTTGTAGTACATCAGGGGCTCGGCTACCGACTCTCCGACAGCTTTGAACGCAGCGAAGTGGATTACAGCGTCAATCTTGTGTTCTGCAAAGAGTTTCTCCACGGCCGGAGCGTCGCAGAAGTCCATTTTGATGAAAAGGGGCTTGTAGCCGAGTATGGCACATACTCCTTCGTAATTGGTGGTGTCACAATTGGACATATTGTCGGCAATAATCACGTCATATCCCGCCTGGACGAGTTCGACTGTTACGTGACTGCCTATAAAGCCGGCGCCGCCGGATACAAGTACTGTTTTTTTCATAACCTACAAATGTACTAATTTTGCGCGAAGACACAAAATTAGTACATTCGTAGCTATCCCCCTGCACCCCCGGGGGACGGGGGAAGAGTCCCCCGATTCCCCCTCTGTCGCTCCGCTCCGAACTGCTCCCGCCAACCTTATCACTAGAAATCCAAGCGACTGCTCTTGGCGCGAAGACACAAAATTAGTACATTTGTGGTCTTGATATGGGACACGATAAATTACGGAAATTTGCTGAGAACGAGACGTTTTCCTGCCTGCTGCAGCCATCGGCCCAGGAGCTTCTCGCCGACGGGTATTTCGCCCTTCGGGACCACGAGGTAAAGGGGCATTGGGGCGAGAGGTTTGAGAGTGCCGGTGCGCCGCTGGTGTTGGAACTTGGCTGCGGCAAAGGCGAGTACACCATCGATCTTGCCATGCGTGACCCCGGCAAGAACTACGTTGGCGTGGACATCAAGGGCGCGAGGCTCTGGAAAGGGGCTAAATATGCCACACAGCACGCCCTGGGCAATGTCGGTTTTCTGAGGACGCGTATCGAGTTCATCACGGCTTTCTTCGCTCCGGGGGAGGTTTCGGAAATATGGCTTACCTTTTCCGACCCTCAGGTGCGGAGCGAGAATTCCCGCCTTACGTCGCCCGTTTTTCTGGAAAGATACTCTAAGTTCCTTGCTCCGGGCGGGCTGGTGCATCTCAAGACCGATTCGCAGTTCCTTTATCAATACACCCTGGCTGTTTGCCGGGCCAACGCGCTAGAGATTGTGGCTTGTTCTGAAGATTTGTATGCCGAGGCGGAGCGCTTCGATCCTTGCCTGACGCAGGTTCAGACTTTTTACGAGCAGATGTTCCGTGAGCAGGGGTATCCCATAAAGTATCTCTGCTTCCGACTCTCGGAAGTCCCGGGGGCGGAAGACTTCGCTTCGCTCATCCCTCCCACGCCTGACGGCGCGGGCCCCTCCCGTTCACGTAGCCACGGGCGGCTACGGTCTCCCGCCCCCGGGGCCTCCGGAGCCGAAACGGGGGGCAAAACGGAGCCTTCTGCACACGGGGAGGCGGTTTCCGACAACGCCGGGGGCAAAACGGGCCTTCCTGCACACGGGAGGAGCTTTATGAGTCCGACAGATTTTGATCCGGACTACTGGCGGAGCGTAGAAGGTCACCGGACCCTTTTCGGCCGCGATACCGCCGAGACCCGCCGCCAGAAACTTAAAGAAAAATAAAAGAGGCAAGCTCTTTCGAACTTGCCTCTCGGTGCGGCAGGTGAGACTCGAACTCACACAGGCCAAATGCCCACTACCCCCTCAAAGTAGCGTGTCTACCATTTCACCACTGCCGCTGTTGGGACTGCAAAAATAAGCATATTTAGCAGAATCGCAAAATTTTTTTGATATCTTTGTATAAATCGTGCTTAAATGCTGAAGTTAGAAGTTCCAGGGGGTGAATCCAAAGTGTTGTTGCACAGCTGCTGTGCGCCTTGTTCGGGCGCCGTTCTGGAGTGCATGGTGGCCAATGACATACGCCCTGTGGTGTTTTTCAGCAACTCGAATATAGTTCCCTTCGAAGAATACGAATTAAGGCTCGGTGAACTCCGGCGGTACTGCAAGGCTCTCGGCGTCGAGCTGGTGGAAGACGAATACGACCATCAGGCTTGGCTGCGATTTGTTCTTGATGAGAGCGAAGGTCTGACCAAAGAAGAACTGGCGGCAGCTCCCGAGCGCGGCCCAAGGTGCTTGCGTTGCTTTAAATTCCGTCTGATGAGGGCGGCCCGGTATGCAGCCCAAAACCATATTCCGGTGCTGACCACTACCCTTGCCTCTTCACGCTGGAAGAGTCTCGAGCAGGTCGATGAGGCCGGCTCCTGGGTCTGCTCGGTTTATGGATCGGAAGGCGCTTCAGCGCCAGTTTTGGGGCCAGCAGTGGCCTCGGAGGGCCCGGCCCGACCGGGGGTGTTTGAGGGGGCCTCCCCTCAATCCCCTGGGGGTGCAGGGGGATCGGAAGGCGCTTCAGCGCCAGTTTTGGGGCCAACCTGGTGGCCCCAAAACTGGCGCAAAGGCGGCCTCCAGCCCCGCCGCTCCGAAATTATCAAAGAGCAGAATTTCTACAACCAGGACTTCTGCGGCTGTGAATTCTCTAAACATTTGTAAAACAGAATGGTACACCTCCACAAGAATATGAAGATGTCGGAGCTGGTGGAAAGTAACTATCACCTGCTCGGCATAATGTCTCGCCTGGGTATTACCGGTAGCTTCTCGGAGCACACCGTCGAAGAAATCTGCGCCCGCTACAGCCTGGACGCCGATACTTTCGTACTTATCTGCACCGTTTACTCCACCAAAGGCTACAAACCCACCGAGGAAGAGCTGCGCCGCTGCAGCGTGGCCGACATCCTGCGCTACCTGCACAGCAGCCACGACTTTTACCTCAACTCGGCCCTCAAGAGACTCTCGCCGGCTCTGGAGCAGATGACGGAGCCCACAAGCCAGGTGCAGCAAAAGGTCATCAGGCACTTTTTCGACAGCTACAAAACGGAACTGGTCAAGCACTTCGCCTACGAAGAAGACACCGTGATCCCATATGTCAAGCGGCTGCTCGCCGGGCACGCCCCATCCGACTTTTCAATGGCGGTTTTCAAAGAGAACCACTCCAACATAGAGGAGTCGCTCTCCGACCTTAAGAACCTGATAATGAAATCGCTGCCGCCTGAGTGCGACGGAGAGGGGCGCTTGGACGTGCTGTCCAACATCTTTCACCTTCAGGAAGATCTGGAACACCATACCTACATCGAAGACAACATTCTGGTACCCATGGTCGAAATGCTGGAAGGCCGCGAGCCCAGCCCCTCATTCGTAACGCCCTCTCCGGGCGAGAGCGAGGGCGACGTGCTGAGCGACCGTGAGAAGGAAGTCCTGGCGGAAGTGGCGCGCGGATACCTCAACAAGGAGATTGCCGACCGCCTCAACATCTCCATAAACACCGTTATAACCCACCGTAAAAACATAACCCGCAAGACCGGTATCAAAACGACTCCCGGCCTTACGGTTTATGCTCTCCTCAACGGGTTGGTAGATATAAGTTCGTTCGAATAGGCTATCCGGCAGCAACCTCTCCGGCGGGTGCATCTGCCTCCTCATCGCCCTCTCCAGCAGCCCAGTCTATGAGCTTGGTGAAGGCGCCGGTGAACTTGTTGGCGATATCCTCGTCTCCGTTCTCCCTCAACACGTCGGCAAGGAAATAAATATAGCTGCCGCACATGTCGAACTCGCTCTTTCCGAACTCGAAGAATTCAAGATAGAAGCGGGAGGTCTCAAGCAAGTCGGCCGCCATCTGGGCGCCAAGCGCGCGGGCCTTGTCGGTCTGTCCGAGCTTATAATAGCACTCGATCATACTGATCACCAGGTAGTCGTTGGTGGACATGCCAAGCGGAATCGACTCTATAGGGAAGCGCTTCATAACCTCGCAGCCCCGGTCGAGCATCTCTACGGCGCGATCATTCTCCCCGGCCTTCATGAAGGCCTTGGCACAGTTGAGGAATATGCTCCTGGGGGCCATAACGCCAAGGTTGGTGTAGATGTTCTGGTAGTCGATGAACCACCCGTCGGCGGCAACGGCATCCCAGGAATACACCTGCGTCATCTTGCGGTACAGCTCGTCGGTATCAACGAAGCCAATGTCGGTCGTGCTTATCTTGTTCTTGATAGGAACAAACTTATAGGAGTAGCCCTCGTACACCAGATAATCCTTTACGCCCACGTTCAGGTCGCCTCCCATATTGAGCATATGGATGGGGCGGTCCCACTGGTATCCCGACAGCAGGTCGAGCATGAAGATTTCGGGCTTCGTAAGATAATCCTTGCCCTTGGGAATCTGCAGCACTATGCTCTCGGGAATCATATCCTCAAAGCGCTTGTCAAGTATACCGGAGGCGATGACGTTCTCTTTGTTGACGGGCACCACTATCTTGCGGGAAGGAATGTAGTCCATCTTGCGGCCGCTGCTCATAGGAACCCTCACGCGCGTATCGCGGAACAGCTTCATCACATCGGCGATGGGCATCTCCTGCTCGCGGGTGTCAACTATAGGCACGTATTCGTTGGTGCCGTAGAGGTATTGCTCCGGACCCACGCTCAGGGGCAGCGGGGCGCTCTCGTTGCAGGCCCACTTCATCTGGTCGATGTGCCAGTCGGTGCCCAGCAAGGAGGTATTGCAGATACGTACGTCGGTGCGCACATTCTCGACTTCCTGCGCATACCACACAGGGAAGGTATCGTTGTCGCCGTGAGTTATGAGGATGCCGTTCGGGCCTACGGAGTTCAGATAATTGCGGGCCATTTCGACCGCGGTGCGGCGGCCGGAGCGGTCGTGGTCGTCCCAGTTCTGGGCCGCCATAAGAGCGGGCACGCACAGGCACGCACCCGTAAGCAGGGCGGCCGTAGCCACGGAGTAGCGCTTCTTGAGGGCACTCTGGAGCCAGCTGTAAAGAGCCGCCACAGCCATACCTATCCACACGCAGAAGAAATAGAACGATCCCGCGTAGGCATAATCCCTCTCCCTCACCTGGTAAGGCGGCTGGTTGAGGTAGATCACGATGGCTATACCCGTCATGAAGAACATCAGGAAGGTAAGCCAGCAGCCTCTCTTGTCGCGGTCGAACTGGAAGAAGAGACCAAGAAGGCCAAGGAGGAGCGGGAGGAAGAAATAGTGGTTCTTTCCCTTGTTGTCGGCAAGCGTGGAGGGAGCGTTGCTCTGGTCGCCCAGGCGGAACTCGTCGATGAATCCTATGCCGCTCTCCCAGTTGCCGTGGAAGATATCGCCGGGCGTCGGGGAATGTATCTCGTTCTGCCGCCCCACGAAGTTCCACATAAAGTAGCGCCAGTACATCCATCCCAGCTGATAGTCGAAGAAGAAGTACAGGTTGGCAATCATGGTCGGCTTGCGGTCGGTGGCGCCGGCAATCTTCTTGCCCTTGCCGCCGGTATAGGCACGGTAGAACTCCTCGTTCTTGCCGTCCGGCGAACTGCTCCACATGCGGGGGAACAGCATCTTTCCGGAAGCACGGTACTTGGCGTCCACGGGGCCCTCGACCTTCTTGTACTTGCCGTCCAGCGGAGCCCAGTAGGTCGATGATTTGAGGTCGTAAGGGGCATCGTAATACTGCCCGTAGAGCAGCGGCGTGCTGCCGTACTGCTCGCGGCTGAGGTAGCGCACCAGGGTAAACGCATTGTCGGGCTGATACTCGTTGGTGGGCGTCTTGGCGCAGGAGCGGATGATATCGATGCTGAAAACCGAGAAGCCTATGGTAATGACGGTGAAGCACAGCAGGATGGTGTTCATAAGCACTTTCTGCCTGCGCTCGGTCACAAAGATGCCCCAGAAGCACAGCGCCAGGAGTGCAGCCACGAAGAATGCCGCGCCGCTATTGTACGGAAGCCCGATTACGTTAACGAAGAACAGGTCGACGTAAGCCGCGATCTTGGGCAGATAAGGCACATACAGGAACACCAGGAAGCCCAGGATTACAACGCCTATCAAGAAAATCTTGACGAACTCCCAAAAGCTGAAGCGTCCGTCCTCCCTCTTTCGGTAGTAGAACATGAACACCAGGGCGGGAATAGCCAGCAGGTTGAGCAGGTGCACACCTATACTCAGGCCCATGAGGAAGGCGATCAGCACTACCCAGCGCAGGGCGTGGGGAGAATCGGCCCGGTCGTACCACATGGTCATGGCCCAGAATACCACGGCCGTAAAGAGCGACGACATAGCGTAAACCTCGCCCTCGACTGCGGAGAACCAGAAAGTATCGGAGAAACAATATGCCAAGGCGCCCACGAGGCCCGAACCTATGACGGCAAGCGCACCTCCGGCGGTTTTGGTGCTAACCACTCTCTTGGTGAGCCAGACAATGGTCAGATACAGGAAGAATATGGTAAGCGCCGAACAGATGGCGCTCATGGCGTTGACCAGAATGGCGGCGTGCATATTGTCGCCGAACATCGTGAAGAAGCGGGCGATGAGCTGGAATACGGGGTTTCCCGGGGGATGCCCCACCTCCAGTTTATAGGACGAGGCGATGAACTCGCCGCAGTCCCAGAAAGATGCCGAGGGCTCTATGGTGAGCAAGTATGTGATGGCGGAAATGACGAAAGCAGCCAGGGCCGCTATCCTGTTCCAAAGATTGAATTTCTTATCGTTCATACAAATGTTTCGAATCAATCTTCAAAAATAGTGATAATTCTGCTTTAATTAAAATAAAGAAATTGTTTTGTCCCCAAAAAGCGCTATCTTTAGCATATGAATCGCCTTATGTCTGACATGATTAAGCGCGCCGACCCTTCCCAGGTCAGCGGCTTGTCGCGCTTTTTCAAAACGGGCCCGGGACAGTACGGCGAGGGAGACAAATTCCTCGGCATCAAGGTCCCGGTGACACGCGAAGTGGTAAAGGCCTGCTGGCGCGACACATCCATGGAAGACATCCGGGAATGCATTGAAAGCGAGTACCACGAGCTGCGGCTCGCCGCCCTGCTGACCCTGGTACAGATATTCCACAGCAAGAAAGCCCAGCGTCAGGAGTGCGTGGATTTCTATCTTGCGCATACCGCCCGCATCAACAACTGGGACCTGGTGGACTTGTCGTGCTACCCCCTGCTTGGCGAGTGGTTGCTCGACAAAGACCGCAGCCTTCTGTACTCCCTCGCCCGCGAGGGAAAGACCATCTGGGAGCAGCGCATAGGCATAGTGAGCACTATGACTTTTATCCGCCACGGCCAGCTTGACGACACCTTTGCCATAGCCGATATCCTGCTGCATCACCCGCACGATCTGATCCAAAAGGCGGTGGGCTGGCTGCTTCGCGAAGCGGGCAAGCGTGACAAAGATGCCCTGACATCGTTCCTCGCTGGCCGGTGTGCCGGCATGCCCCGCACAATGCTCCGCTACGCCATCGAAAAGTTCCCCGAAGAAGAAAGAAAAAAGTACCTGAAGATATGAAAAAGTTAAGCCTCATTTTGCTGTCTGCCCTTGCTTTTCTGCCGCTGAGGGCCGGAAAGATAGTGACCGACAGCCTGTGGAGCCGCACTCTCGGAGCCACGGTTAAGTACAATGTATATCTGCCTGACGGGCACGGAAAGACAGAGCGCACCTACCCCGTTGTGTATATGCTGCACGGCCTTAGCGACGACTATACGGCCTGGAGGGTTCGGGGCGGCATGCAGACGGTTACCGATGAACTTATCGGCACCGGCGAGGCCCGGCCCATGGTTATCATTATGCCCAATGCGGGAGGACCCGACGTTCACAACACCTATAACGGATACTTCAACATGCCCGGCTGGCACTACGAAGACTTCTTCTTCGGGGAGCTGGTTCCGGAAGTCGAGAAGAAATACTCCTGCGGCGGGAGCAAAGAGCGGCGTGCGGTTATGGGACTTTCAATGGGCGGCGGAGGTTCGGTGGTCTATTGCCAGAAGCACCCTGAAATGTTCGCCTGCTGCTATGCCCTGAGCCCCTGGCTGGACGACAAGGGCAGAGAAGTCGAGGGAGAAGAGACGAGCCGCGACAAACTGTACCTGGTGAGCCAGGCTGTAAGGGACAATTCGGCCGTTGATTTCCTCGACCGCGCAACGGAAGAAACGATCGAGAAGCTGCGCACAGTGGCCTGGTTTGTCGATTGCGGCGACGACGACTTCCTGCTTCATCTTGCAATGGAGTTTCATTTCAAGATGAAGGCCGCAGGGGTGCACAACGAGCTCCGCGTGCGCAACGGCATACATAACTGGGAATACTGGCACCTGGGCCTCAGGCTCGCCCTGCCTTTCGCCTCCAGGAATTTCGAGTAGAAGATTCAGGCCGCTTTAACGGTCATTTCGCACTTGGCGCAGTCAAAGCCGAGAGCGAGGCGCCGTCCGTTGTTGACAAGGAACAGGGCGCCGGTGGGCTTTGCCTTCTGGTGACGCGGGCAAAGGCCCAGTTCGTACTTTATGCAGTAGCGCGTGCGCATCAGTTCGGCGGGGAGATTTCTCGGCTCGCTTCGCTCGCTCGAAATGACAGAAGTGCCTGACGGGACGGCTGCAGAATCTGACGGGACGGCTGCACCATTGTCATTCTGAGGAGGGCGAAGCCCGACGTAAGAATCTATATCCTCTGCCAGCAGGCGCCGCATAGAATTGATGGTGCCGGCACTGAGCAGCGGAAGGGCGCCGGGAGCACTGACCGACCGCACCTTGAAGGCGTAAACGCCGCTGCGCTTGGACAGCTGCTCGCGGAGCATGGCCTCGCTGCGCTCGCGGTTCTCGGCCTTGTCCACATCGGCGTTGAAACGGCTTACCACGCAGCGTCCGTCTTCCGTCTCGGCCTTCAGTTCAATTACGAACGAGCCGCTTACGGCCACGTCCACATCGACGCCGATCTCACGCCGGGGACTCCCCGCCTCAAGCTCCCGCTCGAAAGCGGCATTGATGTTCCGGTACAGGCGCACGCCGGCACGCAGGCCATCCACCCGTTTGCAGAAGATTTGCCGGCCCTCGCAGCGGTCGGCCCTGAAGCCGGTCACACCGCGCCCGGGCTCGAAAAAAGCGAATCCGTCTCCGTTGGATAGTTGCAAGCCGGCGCCGGCGGGCTTGAGCGTTAACATCACCCCCCCGCCGGAAGGGCGCACGGCCTGCACTTCGCCCACGAATTCTCCATTGGCGGTGTCCATCGACGACCAGCGACCCCTCACGCCGTCGAGCCACCACTGGGTGTAGCCGCGGTTGAAGGTGAGGTCGGAATTGGGCGTGAAGCCGCCGCTTACCTTGCCGAACGATGCCCTGCGGTACTCTCCGGGATGTTTTGCCACCAGCGCATCAAGCGCCAGGCTGTACTCGCGCACCACGTTCTTAACGTACGAGGCGCTCTTGAGCCGTCCTTCGATTTTGAATGAGCATACACCTGCGCGGGCAAGATCTTCCAGGCGGTCGAGGAGCTTGAAATCGCGCATCGAGAGCAAAGTACGGCCGCGCACTAGCGTACGTCCGCTCTCATCTACCAGGTCATAAAGAGAACGGCAGGCCTGGATACAGTCGCCCCTGTCGGCGCTCCGCCCGTCCAGATACTCCGACAGGCGGCAGTCGCCGCTGTAGCACACGCAAAGGGCCCCGTGCACGAAGAACTCAAGTTCGCAGTTGACCGCCTCGCGTATGGCACGGATCTCCTGAAGGCTGAGCGCCCGCTCGAGTATGATGCGGCTGCATCCGAGAGATTCGAAGCGGCGCGCCGCCTCGGGCGTGCGGATGGCGCACTGGGTGGAGGCGTGCATCGGCACCCTGATGTCCGGAAGACTTAACAGGCGCTCCTCCCGGATGATAAACGCATCGACCCCGGCGTCCTGGGCCTCAAGCATCATGGAATGCACGGCAGGCCACTCGTCGGGGTAGATGATAGTATTGACTGTCAGATAAATACGCACGCCGAAGCGGTGCGCATAAGTGCAGAGTTCCCTTATATCGTCAATGCTGTTGCCGGCAGCCTTACGGTTGCCCCAGCCGGGACCTGCAATGTAAACGGCATCGGCACCGCAGTCTATTGCCGCGATGCCGACAGCCTTATCTTTTGCCGGAGAAAGTAGCTCCAGCTCCAACATTACTTGAGTGCGGCGAGAGCCTTCTTGGCGTCGGCCCCGTACTTAGGATCGTTAACTGCCTTGGAGAAGAACTCCTTAGCCTTGGCGTTGTTCTTGGCCTGCTGATACAGGGCGCCTACGGTGTAAGCTACCTGGCCGGCGTTCTTGGCGTTGGGAGCTGCCTCGAGATACTGCTCGAAGTAGTTGATAGCGTCGTTGTTCTTGCCTGCGAGCTGTGAAGCCTGGCCTGCGATCTGGAGGCACTGGGCGTTGGGAGTGTAGGAATTGCTCTCGTTGGCGTCCTTGACAGCATCTGCATACTTCTTGGCCTTGAGCTCATCGACAGAGCGCTTGAGATAGAATTTACCCAGCAGGGCATTTGCGTTCTTCTCCTGGCCGTTGGCTGCGGCAAGCTTGTAAGCCTCGACGGCTTCCTCGCCCTTGCCGGAGTTCTCCAGGCACTGGCCGTAGCGGATGGCGGCATTGCCGTTGGCCGGATCAAGCTCGAGCACCTTGGCATAAGCCTCGGCGGCTGCGGCGAAGTCTTTGGCGTTGATGAGAGTGCCGCCCTTCTTCATATAAACCTGAGGAATGAGCGCAGCAGCCTTGGCTGCGGTCTCTTCGTCGCCATATTCATTTGCGATTGCTACAGCCTCGCCGAACTTGGCGATTGCACCGTCAAGGTTGTCCTCCTGGAGGAGCTGCTTGGCAATAGCGTTAACTGTCTTGGGGATAATTTCTTTGCAAGTTGCTACCAGCTCAAGACCTTCGTCTCCGCAGGCCTCGGCCATCTTGAGAGCCTCTTGGAAGCCGGCGAGCGCAGTCTCATAGTTACCTGCAGAAAGCGACTCGTTGGCCAGCTTGGCTGTTTCGGTTGCCTCAGACATGTTCTGGGCTGACAGCATGGCGGCCGCGGCAAAGAGGGCCGCAATGGATACTAAAATCTTTTTCATATCTCTTCTTTTGTTTACGGATTGCAAATTTAGCAATTATTATTACATTTTGCGTGCCAAAGTTGTTATCTTTGTGCTATCAGAACACATAATTAAAATGTCAGAACAGAAATTCAGGGTCGAAAGCGACCTTATCGGCGAGCTTAAAGTCCCGGCCGAAGCCTACTACGGAGTTCAAACCCAGAGGGCATTGGAGAATTACCAAATCTCCACCACTAAAATGTATCACTACCCCGAGTACATCATTGCCATTGCCTATGTCAAGATGGCCGCAGCGGAGGCAAATGCCGAGCTGGGGGCGCTTGACCGCAATATCGCGGACGCCATCGTGGCAGCCTGCCGCGAGATCGTGGACGGCAAGTTCCACGACCAGTTCCCGGTGGATATGATGCAGGGCGGAGCCGGCACTTCCGTCAACATGAATGCCAACGAGGTTATTGCCAACCGCGCCCTCGAACTTATGGGACACAATAAAGGGGAGTATCAGTACTGCTCGCCCAACGACCACGTCAACTGCGCCCAGTCCACCAACGACGCTTATCCTACCGCATTCCGCTATACTTTCGTGCGTATGAACAAGCACCTGGTGGCCTCGCTCCAGGCGCTTATAGCCTCGCTGCGCAAGAAAGGCGAGGAGTTCAAGGACATCATCAAGATGGGACGCACCCAGTTGCAGGACGCTGTGCCCATGACATCCGGCCAGGAGTTCAATGCCTTCGCCAACAATCTTGAAGAAGAGATTGCCAACCTCGAGCGCAACGTGGTGCTGCTTAAAGAAATCAATATGGGCGGTACCGCCATCGGCACAGGCCTCAACGCCGTGCCCGGATTTGCGGAGCTTTGTACCCGCAGGCTTTCGGAGTTTACAGGAGAGACCTTCCTCAAGGCCCCCGACCTGGTGGAGGCGACACCCGACACAGGTGCGTACGTAAGTTATTCGGCCGCCCTCAAGAGGCTCGCAATCAAGCTCTCCAAGATCTGCAACGACCTCCGCCTTATGGCTTCCGGCCCCCGCTGCGGCCTGCACGAGATCAACCTGCCGCCTATGGCACCCGGTTCGTCCATCATGCCCGGCAAGGTGAACCCTGTCATCCCCGAGGTCACCAACCAGGTATGCTTTAAAGTAATAGGTAACGATACTACGGTGGCTTTCGCGGCCGAGGCCGGCCAGCTGCAGCTCAACGTTATGGAGCCCGTCATCGCCCAGTCTATCCTGGAGAGCGTGACTTGGCTGAAGAACGCGCTTGACACCCTGCGCACCCGCTGCATCGACGGAATAACGGTCAACGCCGACCATTGCTACGAGATGGTTAAGAATTCCATCGGAATAGTCACCGCCCTCAACCCTTACATCGGCTACAAAGCCTCCACAAAGGTGGCCAAGGAAGCCCTCGAGACCGGCCGCAGCGTTTACGACCTTGTGCTTGAGCACGGTTACATGACCAAAGACAAGCTTGACGAGGCCCTCGACCCGTCGCTCATGACCGCCTCGCACGAGTTTATCAAGTAGCCTGCAGGCGACCGTACATTACTTGGGAGGGTTACCGTCAAAAAGAGCTTAATTTGACGGTAACCATCCCACCTTATGGAGCACTACCGTCAGGCTTGTACTCTTGCTTAAGCCAATCCGGGCTTGCAGGGCTTGCCGATGGAGCGGCGCCAGGCAAAGTACAGTTCTTCTGTGGCGAGGGCCATTTTGGTGACGGAGCAATTGGGCACCTTGGGATAGGTGTACCAGGTGTCTTCCAGCGTGTTAAGGTCTACGCAGTCACCCCATTTGCCAAGATAGTTGTATTCGATGTGGCAGGAGTAGGCGGACGGCACGGGAATTTTCATCTCGTATTCCTTGCCCAGCAGGCTGCGGACTTTTACCGCAAATCCGTCCATATTGTGCCGCATGGTGCCGGACCCGAGGGCGATGAAGCGCTTGGCGTTGGGCAGGCTGCGCACCTCTACGGGCAGCTCTCCGCTATCGTAGGTACCGGCTTCCACCTCAGCGCGCACATTGGCCCTTTCCCACTCGTACCAGTCGGGCACGCGGGAGAACTCGGTGGGAGCACCCCCGTCGGCCTGCAGCGAGCCGTCGGGCAGCATGGTCCAGGTCTTGCCGCAGTGCTTGCAAATCAACTGGTTAGCCTTGCTGTCCATCTCGTACTCCTTCCCGCAGTGGGGGCATTGGTAGAGCACCTTTTCAAGGCCCTCGGCGCGCTTGTCGTAGTGCATCTCAAGGCCCTTGGACTGCAGCCAGGCGTAATCGTCGTACTGGAATGCATCCACAAGGCGAGAGTTAATCTCGTCCAGCGGAAGGCTCTTCAAGTCTTCCGGGGTAAAGAGCAACTTGAAATCGGCCTCGGTAGGTTTGATGCCGCGCGAATGAAGGTTCCAGAAGGGGGAATTGACATGATGGCCGTGGCAGATTAGCACCGCCACAGGCACACCCAGAAGGCGGCAAAGCTTTCCCAGCGACTCGGGCAGTACGGCGGTGGTACCGCAAAGAGAATAGCGAGCCTCGGGATAGACCACGGCGATATCTCCGTTTTCGACCACTTTAGCCAGGTGCCGCACCAGGGTGAGATCGTTGGTGAATTTACGCTTGCAGATGCATCCTACGTTGCGCAGGAGCCATTCCCGGCCTATGAAACCGTCAATCGCCACCACGTAATTAGCCCGTTTGGGATAAATGGCCTTTGTGAGCACCTTGAAATCCATGAAGGCGTTATGGTTGCTCAGCAGCAGGTATGGCGGCTTGAGCTCCTTGGTGCCCTCATAATGGATGATGGTTTTGTGTGCGATTACATCGGGCAGGCTCAGTAATAGTGTCAGCGGGCGCAGGTACCAGCGGGTACGGATAGGCGCCTTGGCCATGTCGAAACGGGGTGTCATAGTTACAAATATAAGAATTATTGTGAATTACACTAGACGATTAACGGAACATTTTTTGCAATAAACAAGCATTCGGACTATATTTGCAAATGCTATGAAGAAGATACTCGCAATTATTGCGTTGGCGCTGGCGTATTGCGCCGCGGCTAATGCACAGGACCATATCGTGACCCGCAACGGAGATGAAATCAACGGAAAGGTGCTGGAAGTAAGTTCCGAAATCATCAAGTACAAGCGGGCGGACAATCCCAACGGCCCCGTTTACGTGCTGGATATAGACGAGGTCAAATCGATTCAGTACGAGAACGGCACTTTTGAGGATTTCGGCAGGAAGATCAGCATCCCTGGCCCCAAGGACATCCCCGACAGCTACAATTACATCCTGAATCATCCGGAGGTGCGCTACGCCGATATCAAGCACGACTACAACCCCTCCTACTATGTTCCCTGGGAAGGCGACCCGTATGAGCCGTGGATTGGGGGAGTATGTTCGTTCCTCATCCCTGGCCTTGGCCAATGCGTTGACGGAGAATGGGGCCGCGGCCTCGGGATTTTTGCCGCCAACATGGGTCTGGGCGTTCTGGAACTTATAGAATTCTCAGCCATAGGCTATGGCGCCAAGGTATATAATTATGACTATTATAACGGAAGCGCCTATTTCAGCGACAATTCGTACCTTTATGGCGGCAGCGGAGCTCTGATTCTTACCTTGATCGGACACGCAGCCCTGAACATCTGGAACATCTGCGATGCAGTGCGCATTGCCAAGGTCAAAAACATGTTCTACCAAGACTTTACCGGCAACCTGAGCAGCGTAAGCATGAAGCTGGAGCCGAACCTGGCCCTTGTGCCCAACGTATCGGGAGCGGTAGTTCCTACGGCCGGTTTCTCGCTGAGTGTGAAGTTCTAAAGTGGGAAAAGCAGAAAGAATTATTCAAGATTGGATGTTGCCCGGCGCTATTGTGCTGGGCATTAGTTTGTATTTTATATACCGCGGACTGCCCGTCCTGCATCCCTATGGGCACACGCTGGGTGTGTGGGCGAGCGAAGGGCAGAGGCTCGTGATCGCCCTGCTGATGTTCTTCCAGTTTGTGAAGATATCGCCCCACGACCTTAAATTGCGGCGCTGGCACTTGCTGGCCCTCATCTTCCAGGTATTTCTGTTCGTGGGCATAGCCTTCGTGCTGTCGCGTTTCGAAGGGGAAAAGCGTATCCTTCTGGAGTGCGCCATGCTCTGCCTTATCTGCCCCACAGCATCGGCCTCGGGCGTTATAACCGACAAACTCGGAGGCTCCCTGGCCGAAACCGTAACCTACCTTGGACTTATTAACGTTGCAGCTACCCTGCTGATTCCCACCGTCATACCTATGGTAAGGCCCTCCGCCGAGCTGGGGTTCTGGTCGTATGTGGGGCACATAGCCGGCAAAGTGTTTCCGGTGCTGGTGCTGCCCGGCGCCCTGGCCTGGCTCATCAGATATACCACTCACAAACTGCAGCGCATAATGATGCGGCTGAGCCGTTATGCCTTCTATGTCTGGGGTGTGGGGCTCACGCTGGCCATGCTCCTGTCGGCCAGGGCCCTGGTGCTGAGCCAGCTATCGGCAGGCGCCATCTGGTGCATAGTGCTTGTGTCGCTCGCCACCTGCGCCTTGCAGTTTGCCGCAGGAAAATTGTTCGGCAAGCGGGCCGGGGCCGAGACCTCAATCACCGCCGGCCAGGCTCTGGGGCAGAAGAACACCGGCTTCCTCATCTGGCTGGGGTACAATTACTTAACCCCCGTCACTTCGGTAGCCGGAGGCCTTTATGCTATATGGCAGAACTTGTTTAACAGCTGGCAGCTCTACCAGCGCTCCCACAAAAAAGACTAAAAACTCACGTTGAATACCGCTCCCCAGTAATGGGGACTCTCTCCTGCTGGCGCGCCGATATTGTAGTAGTAGCTGACGCCCAGGCGGGTATCTTCTGGTATCCACAAAAGATTCCCCAGCACCGCGCAAAGGTCGGCTCCCACACTTGCGAGGACCTTGCTCTCGTTCCTGCTATATAAATACGAATAGTCGCCGTGCAGGGTGCATTCAAAATTCCTCAGATATGCCACAGGCCCCATCCCGGACCAGTCGAGGGGAGCGAACGGGAAGGCATAGTCGGCAGTAAAACGCGTCTGAAGCGAGTAATTTGCAACTTTATTCGCCAGCGAAGCATATCCCGCCATACCACGGGGCAGAACGGCGGCGTAACGCTCGTTAAAGAGAGCATCGGAAGTAGGCATCTGGGCGATTGCCGAAAGCCTGATGCCGTGAGTATCCATAAATCCGGGCACGTATCCGTATCCATACAAGTAGGCGCAGGATGTGAGGATGTTCTGCGCCCAGGGCCGGCCGCTCCATCCTCCTTCCAGGCCTATGCCGAAGCGGGGATAAATGCGGGCGGGCGGGGTAGATTCCATAATGTACGCCCTCAGACTGGCCGTCACGCGGTTCATAGGGGCAAAACTGCCGTGAGTGAAGAAGCTGTTGGAGACGGTCCACTTAAGCTGCGGCACCAGGCCCCTGTACCATCCTCCCGATGAGCCGCGCAGCGGAACATACATCGTAAGACCGGTATTGACCGAAGGGCGGCCGGTCATCTGCTCGCTGGAGAGGGTAATATAGTAGCCAAAGTCGCTGAACTGCGTCTTGAGGAAATACAGGCTGGGAGGCACGCTGCTGATGCTGAAATTGGCTTCGATGACTGGATAAAAGCCTGAATATGTGAACCTTACCTCTCCCCTGTGAGACCAGGCCTCCTTGCCGGGGGCAGCGTTGTAGGCCACGACTCCCGTCATAGTATTAAGATGATTCTGGAAGAATGCGGTGGCGCCAAGGCCGGCGGTAGTAGTGAGCGTCTCGAAGCTCATATCCTCGATGGCGTCGTAATCGACGTACACGGGAGCCCATGAGTGGAAACGGAATAGATGCCCAAGGCGGTTGTACGGAAGGGGCGTGTCTTCGACGCCGTCAGGAAGAGATTCAGGAACTTCCGCGGCCGAGCTCTTAAGGTCCTCGGCAAATTCGTAGCGGTGGGTGCAGGTAAAATCAGCCTGCGCCGGGGAGGGAAGCGAATCCGTGCAGGTCAATTGCAGGTTGCGCCCGCCGATGCCGAGGCTCGAGGACACCAGATAGCGCCCGTCGGGACTGAAGCGGTATGACCCGCCGCCCTGAGGCGAAGAACTCAGCCGCATCACGCTTCCTCCTTCAGGATCAAGAGCATACAGCTCATCAACACCTGTCAGGTCGGCGGTAAAGCAAAGTTCGCCGCCACGGCGGAAAAGGCCCTTGACATTCACGCTCCCGCAGTCGAGAACAAGCTTGAAACCGTCCCCGTCCAGGCGCCAGATACCCAGCCCCCCGGAGGTAACGGCTGTCACGTACACATCGTTTCCTATCCACTCGCTCTCCGAAATCTGCATGCCGTCGGGAGCCTTGATACGCCGCAGCACCTTGCCTTTCAGGGCATCGACCAGCACCAGGGCGGAGCCGCCGCTAAAAGGATACTCGGTTGCCGACACCACCATGCCGTCGCACGACGGGGACGGGTTGTACCAGCGGGTACGGCGGCTGAATCGCTGCCGGCGGCCGTCCATCTTGGTGTACCACAGCTCCGAGTACGATTTGAGCTCCCATCGGGCATCGGGCACCACCTCGCTCCAATAGATACGCCTCAGGTTATCGTCCCCTTTGAGGGCCGACGTGCTGTAAGCAAAAGGCGCCACGCGGGAAACCTGGCCCGCAGTGTCGACCCTCACCAGTGCGGGAGGAGCGGTCACCCCGCCGCGGACGCAGTAGAGCACGCTGTCCATGTAGCAGGTGCTGGTGTACTCCGTAAAATGACGGCTGTCGAATGTAAGAGGGCGGGAAGGCATGAACGGTGCGCGCGCAGCCTCGTCACGGGCCCAGC
>JAEEGJ010005236.1_pt1 | contig 41441 bp, 36 predicted proteins | sample 8958761 | NCBI WGS metagenome assembly JAEEGJ01 (sample SAMN16246546, study PRJNA631951) | gut metagenome | biome: gut microbiome; feature: rumen; material: RS-attached | host: Bos | place: Iran: Karaj | collected 2018-10 | reverse complement strand
AGCAACTACGACGGTTTTATCCATCTTATCGCTTACAACCTTACCTACTCTTGTTTTTCTAAGGTTTCTCTCAGTAGACATTAGCTAAATCCTCCCTTTCTTACTGCTGTGCAGCAAGCTCTGCCTCGCGCAGAGAAGTCTTGATGCGTGCAATATCCTTCTTTACAGCCTTGAGTCTTGCTGTGTTATCAAGCTGATTGATTGCCAGCTGGAAACGGAGAGCAAAGAGCTCTTCCTTGAGGCTGGCGAGCTTCTCGTTGAGCTCATCAACTGACATTTCTCTGATTTCCGATGCCTTCATTACTGCTCAACCTCCTGCTCTTCCTTTTTAACGAACTTACACTTGATAGGAAGCTTGTGCATAGCGAGACGCATAGCTTCTCTTGCAGTTTCCTCAGCAACGCCCTTGATCTCAAAGAGAACTCTGCCGGGCTTTACAACTGCTACCCAGTATTCCGGTGAGCCCTTACCTGAACCCATTCGTGTTTCAGCGGGCTTTTCTGTGATAGGCTTGTCAGGGAATATCTTGATCCAAACCTGACCGCCTCTCTTTATATAACGGGTCATAGCGATACGGGCAGACTCGATCTGGTTGGATGTGATCCAAGCAGGCTCAAGAGCCTGAAGACCGTAATCACCGTAAGTTACCTTATTTCCTCTGTATGCCTTGCCCTTCAGACGTCCTCTGTGGACTCTGCGGTATTTTACTCTCTTTGGAAGCAGCATTACTGATTACCTCCTTCTCTTTTCATTGAGCGAGCCTTGCTGAAATCTCTGCGGGTATCCTTTGCTCTCTCATTGCGGCGCTTGTCGAACTTTTTCTGATCTGTTCCCTTGCGCTCGATCTTTTCTCTCTGAGCAGCAGCCTTTGCAGCGTCGCCCTTGAGAACCTCGCCCTTGTAGATCCAAACCTTTACGCCAAGCTTTCCGTATGTTGTATCAGCCTCAGCGAAGCCGTAGTCGATGTCAGCACGGATAGTCTGGAGCGGGATTGTACCCTCGTGGTAGCTCTCGCTTCTTGCGATCTCGGCACCGGCAAGTCTGCCTGAAACCTTGACCTTTATACCCTTTGCGCCAAGGCGCATTGTTCTGCCGATTGACTGCTTCATAGCTCTTCTGAAGGATACTCTGTTCTCAAGGTCGAGAGCGATCTTCTCTGCTACGAGCTGGCTGTCCATATCGGGCTGCTTTACTTCAATGATATTGATGAAAACCTGCTTGTTCATCATCTTTTCGAGCTGTGCTCTGAGCTTCTCGATTTCTGCGCCGCCTCTTCCGATTACGATACCGGGCTTAGCGCAGTGGATGTGGATTCTTACCTTATCGGCAAAACGCTCGATCTCTATTCTCGGAACACCTGCAGCGTACAGGCTCTTCTTTACGAAATTACGAACGTTGTAGTCCTCAACGAGAGTGTTGCCGAAATCGGACTTGTTTGCATACCAACGAGAATCCCAATCTTTAATAACGCCGACACGAAGACCGTGCGGATTAACTTTCTGGCCCATTCTTCAAACCTCCTTGGGATTATTCTTTTTCTGTGAGAACTACTGTGATGTGTGATGTTCTCTTTAAAATTCTATATGCTCTGCCCTGAGCTCTCGGCATGATTCTCTTCATTATCGGACCGGGTGTTACGAAGCACTCGGAAACCACGAGATTATCCTTATCCATGCTGAAGTTGTTCTCAGCATTTGCCTGAGCGGACTTGACAAGCTTTGCAACGATAGGGCTTGCAGCCTTAGGAGTAAGATCTAAAGTAGCTAAAGCGAGATCAACAGGCTTGTTTCTGATAAGATCCAGAACAATCTGCACCTTTCTGGGTGATATACGAGCATTTCTTAAATAAGCTCTTGCTTCCATCTCTGAACTCCTCCTTCCGCTTATTTCTTACCGTTGTTGGATGTCTTAGAGCCTGCGTGGCCCTTATAGGTTCTTGTAGGAGCAAACTCGCCGAGCTTGTGACCTACCATATCCTCTGTAACGTATACCGGAACGTGCTTGCGTCCGTCGTGTACAGCGAATGTGTGACCTACGAAATCAGGGAATATTGTTGAAGAACGGCTCCATGTCTTGAGAACCTTCTTTTCGCCTGCTTCGTTCATTGCAACGACCCTCTTCAGGAGAACTTCCTGGACATAAGGTCCCTTTTTGATGCTTCTGCTCATTTAATCAGTTCCTCCTTTCAGATTACTTGCCGTTGCGGCGCTTTACGATGAACTTGTCAGTTCTGTGATGCTTCTTACGTGTCTTGTATCCGAGAGCCGGTTTACCCCAGGGAGTAACAGGTCCGGGACGTCCGACAGGTGACTTACCTTCACCACCACCGTGAGGGTGATCGCAGGGGTTCATAACTGAACCACGAACTGTAGGTCTCCAGCCCATGTTTCTTACACGACCTGCCTTACCGTAGTTTACGTTCTCGTGGTCGATATTTGAAACCTGACCGATAGCAGCCTTGCAATTGATCGGAACCTTTCTCATCTCGCCGGAAGGAAGTCTTACGAGAGCGTATGTGTCTTCCTTGCCCATGAGCTGAGCCTGGTTTCCTGCGCTTCTTACGAGCTGAGCGCCCTTGCCGGGATAAAGCTCGATAGCGTGGATGAATGTACCAACAGGGATATCAGCGAGCTTGAGAGCGTTGCCGGGCTTGATATCAGCCTCTGCGCCTGACTCGATCTTGTCGCCGACCTTTAAGCCGTTGGGAGCGAGGATATATCTCTTCTCACCGTCCTCGTACTCAACGAGTGCGATGAATGCGCTTCTGTTAGGATCGTACTCAAGAGTCTTAACGACAGCGATCATGTTGTCCTTATCTCTCTTGAAGTCGATTACACGGTACTTTCTTCTGTTACCGCCGCCTCTGTGGCGAACTGTTATACGGCCGTAGCTGTTTCTTCCCGACTTCTTCTTCATGGGTTCGAGAAGGCTCTTCTCCGGCTCAACCTTTGACAGAACCGAGTAGTCAGTTACAGTCATCTGACGTCTCGAAGGTGTCGTAGGCTTATAAGTCTTTATAGCCATTTTTAATTTCTCCTTTAATGCGTTTTTTGCGGGAGCATTACTCCCATAACTCTCTTACTTATTTAATAATGGGATCAAACCATGCCCTCGAAGAACTCGATAGCCTTTGAATCCGCAGTAAGAGTAACGATAGCCTTCTTCCAGTCGGGTGTCTTGCCGACATATCTTCCGACTCTCTTGTCGCGTCCGTTGCAGTTCATTGTGTTGACCTTGGCAACCTCAACGCCGAAGAGCTGCTCAACAGCCTTCTTGATCTCGGACTTGTTAGCGTCCTTAGCTACCTTAAAGGTGTACTTTCCAGCCTGAAGGTCGTCCATGGACTTTTCAGTGATCACGGGCTTCAGAATGATGTCCTGAGCTGTTTTCATTATGCGTACACCTCCTCGATCTTTCCTACAGCATTCTTTACAACGATGAACTTGTCATAGTTGAGAATGTCGTATACATTAAGTGTATTTACAGCAGCAGTCTTAACACCGGGGATGTTAGCTGCGCTCTTGATTACCTTTGTATCAGCCTCTGCTGTTACGATGAGAGCCTTGCCCTCAACGCCGAGAGCCTTGAGCATATCAACAACTGTCTTTGTCTTGAAGCCTTCAAGTGTAAGAGCGTCAAGAACGATCATGTTGTTGTCGATGACCTTAGTAGAAAGCGCGGACTTCATTGCAAGTCTCTTTACCTTCTTGTTAAGCTCGTATCTGTAATCTCTGGGCTTGGGACCAAGAGCGATTCCTCCGTGTACCCACTGAGGAGCACGGGTCGAACCCTGTCTTGCATGGCCTGTACCCTTCTGTCTCCAGGGCTTTCTGCCGCCGCCGCTTACTTCTGTTCTTGTAAGAGTGGACTGTGTGCCCTGTCTCTGGTTTGCGAGGTAATTAACAACTGCAGCGTGCATAACGCCTTCGTTGGGAGTGATTCCGAAAACTGCGTCATTGAGCTCAGTCTCGGAAACCTGCTTACCTGTCATATCAAATACTGAAATAGTAGACATTTACGCTTCCTCCTTCCTTAAGCCTTAACGCTGTCAACGATATAAACGATACCGCCCTTAGGACCGGGGATAGCGCCCTTGATAGCGATGAGATTGTTCTCAGTGTCTATTTTAACGATCTCGAGATTCTGAACTGTTACCTGCTCAGCACCCATGTGACCAGCCATACCCTTGCCCTTGTAGATTCTTGAAGGGGATGAGCAGGCGCCCATTGAACCAGCCTGTCTGTGTACAGGACCTGTACCGTGGGTCTCCTTGAGTCTGTGCTGATTGTGGCGCTTGATAGCACCAGCGAATCCCTTACCTTTGCTTGTGCCGACAACGTCGATAGAGTCGCCCACAGCAAATGTATCAGCCTTGATGATGTCGCCTACGTTAAGAGTGTCGCAGTCGTCAAGTCTGAACTCCTTGAGTTCCTTCTTGCAAGCTACGTCAGCCTTGTCGAAGTGGCCCTTCATAGGCTTGTTAACTCTCTGTACCTTTACGTCGCCATAGCCCAGCTGAAGTGCTGCATAGCCGTCGTTCTCAACAGTTTTCTTCTGTACAACGACGCAGGGGCCGGCTTCTACTACTGTTACAGGAACAACTTTTCCTGCTTCGTCGAAGATCTGAGTCATACCGATCTTCTTACCGATAATGCCTTTCTGCATTTTCTTTTCCTCCTGTTAGGTTATTGGTTGATGATTTACGCATCAACTTGACCGACGGATCACCGCCATTCCGCTTCCCAAGCGGTATTTTCAAGCGTAACGGCGGTTAATTACTTAACCTCCATAACAACGTCTACGCCTGCGGGGATCTCAAGCTTGTCAAGAGCAGCAGTTGTCTTGTCTGTAGGACGGATAACGTCTACGAGTCTCTTGTGAGTTCTCATCTCGAACTGCTCACGGCTGTCCTTGTACTTGTGTACTGCGCGAAGGATAGTAACAACTTCCTTATCTGTGGGGAGCGGGATAGGACCCGAAACTCTCGCACCGCTTCTCTTAGCTGCCTCCACGATCTTAGCTGCTGCAATATCAACAGTAGCGTGATCGTAGCCCTTGATCTTGAATCTGATCTTTTCGTTGACTGCCATTATTTTCGCCTCCTTGGAATTAGTTACGGGGACGCAGATTGGAATATCACACGTTTCCGTGTGTTTCATGCTTCATCTCATAAAAAAACTCGAAAAACTGATGTTTTCCGAGCGGTCTTAGCTAAATATGAGCACAAAAAGAGCATAATCCACGCATACGCAAGCTGCGTGAATGATAACCACAAACTGTGTTCGATATCCCATTCGCCCGGTTTAAAATCGGACATACTCCACGGAAATTACCTGCCATACCGGCAGCAACCTTCCGTTTCAACGCATATCTTCTGCAGTCAGTGCGCTCACGGCGCACTCAACGTAGACTATTATATCATATATATGGGGATAAATCAACAATTTGCAGAAATTGTATTTGTAAATTTTTGATGAACAATAATTTTGTTTTAACCAAATGTGCATCCCCTCCGGCAAAGAGTCGAAGGGAATGACGTTATGCCGTAAAACAGGCTATTTCCTCGCAGCGGGAGCTCCGCTCTCCTTTTGGCTTTTCATAGCCGCCGCCCCTTTCTTTACCAAAAAGGCACAGAGGTCATAGAGCTTATGCACAGCAAATCCGCATATGAGAGAGCAGATGAATATCTTAGGTATTATCTCGTACCAGTGGGCAAAACGATCCCCTACTTCCGCGTACTTCTCGTTCAGACCCGTATGTCTCGGAGAACTGTCATTCAGTCTCCAGCCTCCGTAAAACATATTGTCGAACACGTAAGAGATAAGATATGTTCCGAGAGTAACTCCGGATATCTGACGGAGGACGAACTTCACGCCTTTGTTCTTTGTGGTGATATCAAACAGAAGCAGGAATATGCAGACTGACAGCGCATAGACCGGATAAGCTCCGTAGTTGTTGAAGTTCCATGAAATAAAGATATTGTCATTGAACTCATCAGCCAGAGTCTGCTTGTAGCTGCTGCAGGTGAGAAAGCTCAGTGAAACGGCACCGGCTGCAAGTATTATCAGCTTATTGCGTAAATTCCTCTTCGGCGGACAGTCGCGTATGAAAGCTCCCGTGAAGTAATAGGCTATCGGCCATGCCTCCGCAAGATAATCAGGGAGCAGCTTTATCTGGTCATACTGTTCAAAGCCGATATAAAGTGACTTCGCAAGTACAGTAACGATAACGGTCATCGCAACCAGGAAGAACTTCTGCACACCTGTTTTACACCCGTTTACCGCAAGGTTCAGGAAAGGTATGATAAGGAACAGCGCGATGTAGTAATTGATGTACCAGCCGTACTGCGCATTGCTGTACTCAAGATAGCCCTTCAGCATTTTCCACGGTGTAAACACATCATGGAAGTGATGCTCCTTGAATTTGATACAGATAATGCTGATGACGATGTATATAAATATCACCTTTATCAGACCGGTGTAGAACTTCGCGCTGAAGGTCTTGTTCTTCATAAGATATCCCGTGGATATCATAAACAGAGGCACGCAGGTGTATGACACCCATCTGAATACTATAGGACCTATCGCTGACGGATTCGTCAGCGGAAAAGCATAGAATCCGTTATAAAGATAGAAGTGTATACATATCACAAGAAGCACAGCAAGTATTTTTATTATGTCTATGCCGGCAAAATACGGTTTTTCCGTAACCGCCCCCGCCGCTGTTCCTGTTTTTTTGTTTTTGACCGCAGCAGCGGATTTTTTTACATGATCCATTATTGAATTTTACCTCCGGTAATTAATATGCTCTGAATCCGGGAATACTGACCGTCAGCTTCCGAAAATATATTTAAGGACAGTCAGCACCGTATCACCGACCTTTCTTGAATCCACTATCTCAAGTGCTTTATCTGGACGGTCGGTAATGATGTTGTCAACGCCGAGCGCTATCATTTTCTGCATCTCACTCTGTCTGTCAACAGTCCATACAAAGATACGCTTTCCGTGATGATGTGCCGAATTCACCACGCTCTGGTTCACGAAAAGGTAATTCATGCTCACAGCGTCTATATACGGCAGCTGAGCATAGGAAGTAGCCGTTGCGAGATTTGCGATAAAAGCCGTTTTTATCTTTGAGTTGAGCTGCTTTACCTTCTTCAGCGCGGGATATGAAAATGATGTTATATAGCACGAATTCACTATACCGTACTCCTCTATTAGCTCAACGGTCTTTTCCGCAGTCTTTTTCGGATCGCCGGATTTCTTTATCTCGACATTGAGCATTATATCCTTTCCGACAAGCTCAAGAACGTCTTTGAACAGCGGTATCTCAACGTCGTCATACTCTCCGTCACTGCCGAACCAAGAACCGGCGGACAGCTCTTTAAGCTGTTCGTATGTGTGCTTTGAAACAAGCCCCTTTCCGTTTGTGGTACGGTCAAGCTTTTCATCGTGTATGACAACGAGCTGACCGTCAGCCGTAAGCTGAACATCAAGCTCTATATAGTCCGCTCCGCATTCCATAGCCGCCTCGAAAGCAGGCATGGTGTTCTCCGGAGCTATCCTCGAAAAGCCTCTGTGCGCCGTGATCTGCGTACGGCTTATGATACCTACGTTAAGGCTGACATTTCCTCTTGTAAGCGCTAAAATATAGGATATGTTCATCAGTGAGCTGACCGCTATGATGCTGACGATCACAATGGCGCTCTTCTTCTTGCTGAACTTTTCATAGCCCTTGTTGGGAAGGACAAGCTTTTCTTCATTTTCGTCCTTCATAAATTTCTCCGTCAGCAGCCATACTATGGAGGGAGCCGAAAAGAAAGCGGAAACAGCAACAAAGACGCTCCATGTGTAGCGCAGTATCCTCAGTGCCGTGCCGAAAGCTGCATTAGGCTTTGAAAAGCCCTTGATAACAAGCACTATGAGGAAGCTCACACCGAATGTGACTACAGCTATGAACGCCATTATGCCAATGCTCCACAGCAGCGCTGACAGTATCATCTTCATACGCTGACCACGCATTTTTTCCTTGCTCTTTTTTATGCACTCCCTGAACGGTCTGTCAGTGAGTATCAGGTAGTGTATACTGTAGCAGACCCCTATGATGAGCATTATGAACAGCAGCTGTATAAGTACATAGCATACAATGGCAACTATGCCATTGTTGACGGCAGAGAATATCCTCCTGAGGACCGGCAGCAGCGGCGCCATGAACATACCCGACGACAGTGAGAACTGCGCAAGAGGCATTATAGCCATATATGCGAGGAACGACGGTATGCCCGCTCCCCTGAAGGCTTTTCTGAAGGCTTTCAGCCCGGTCCTGAACATTCCGCCTGTGTGTATCCTCTGCTTTTGGTTGAAGCAGGAGAAGCAGGCTATCAGCGCTGAGAGCTCCACAAAGGAGAAAAACGCATAGCAGAAAAGCATCATAACTATAACGATGAGAGTTGACGGATGTCTTAAATAGACAAGCAGGTTCTCGTCGTTAAGATAGGTCACTCCCGAAAGCTTCATGGTAAGTTTGAGCAGCAGCGCGAGTACAGGAGTGCCTACCGCAAGCAGAAGAAGTTTGAATATAAGTTCAAACACAAGGAAATGTGGCATTGATCTCAGAAAGACCAATACAGATCCAAATATTTTTTTCATTTTCTTTCTCCGGACAATCAATATACATAAATTATACGCCATTTACAGCCAGTTGTCAATATCGCCCCGTAAGCTTGCTGAAAATATTTTCACTTTTCTCAGAAAAAATATCCGCCCCTGAAAACAAGGGCGGACAGTATCAGCCGACGATTCCGGAACGCTCTATCCCCTCCGTGAAGTGCTTCTGCAGGAAAACATACATAAGCAATACAGGAGCTATGGAAAGCAGGCAGCCTGCTTCCTTCCAGACTATCTGGTCGCGGGGACTTATCTGCACCGTCGGATCGTTGAAGAGATTCAGCTTCAGCTCGTTGTCGAGATTTGTCAGCATGAGCGCTATTGTCTTTGTGTCCGTAAAGAAGGTACTGCTGACATAATAATCGTTCCAGTACCACACTACCGAAAACAGGAACACCGTCAGCAGAGCCGCGGAAGCATTGGGCAGCATTACCTTCACGAATGTCCTGAATGGTCCGCAGCCGTCTATGTATGCCGCGTCCTCAAGCTCTCTCGGCATACCCTTGAAGAACTGCCTGAAAATATATATCATAAGACCTGCGCGTATGCCGTTCGCGGTCATGGCAGGCAGGTACATCGTCAGCCTGCTGTCGATGAGGTTCAGGGAGAACAGTCCCTTTATGCCGAAATATCTGAACTGGGTATACAGCGGCAGTGATATGACCTGAGCCGGCACGAGTATCATCATTATCACTATGCCGAAAAGCAGCTTACTGCCCCTGAATCTAAATCTTGCAAAGCCGTAGCCCGTCAGCGCACAGGAAAACACCTGCACCAGCGAGCAGCCTATATTCAGGACAAGGGTATTCCAGAGAGTCTCCCAGTAGTCCATTGCGTCCATGGTCTCCTTTATCACCCTGAAAGTGTAATGCCGAGGTATCCACATGACCGTAGGGTCACTCATATCCATCCTGTCCCTGAAAGCGCAGCTTATCATGTAAATAAGAGGATACATGATGACAAAGCCAAGTCCGAGCAGTATCACCGCTCTGAAAAACGGCCATACCCTGCCGGCAAAAGCCCTGCGGCGGAGATATTCCCTGTCCTCGGCGGAAGCCCTGTCCATGCGCCTGCGCTTTGCCTCACGCATTTTTCTTTTCTCAGGTGCAGCTGTTCCGTCTGTCATTTTCCGCACCTCCTCATTCGTTCTCATAGTATATGAACCTGTTTATCAGTGCTGTAACAATGCCTATAGCAGCTATCACCACAGCAAAGTATATCCATGCCATTGCTGAAGCCTCTCCGAAGTCGAACTGGCTCCTCATGGCGGATATACGGTTCATTACGCTGTTCATCGGATTCGTGAAGGAATCTATTACCGTAAATATAAGATTTGCAAGTATGAAGGGACTGACATAGGGGAAGGTTATCTTCCAGAAATACTCCCATGAGGTAGCTCCCTCCAGCTCTGCGGCTTCCCTTGCTGAAGCGGGTATGTTCTGCAGAGCAGCAAGGAAGAGTATTATCTGTATGCCTGAATTCCATACAATTCCGAAGATATTGTCCGCAACGGTCTGTATGAACGTGCTCATGCTGTCGCTAAGACCGTATATGCCCAGGAACTGCATGAGCTGCCCCACAAGGTCAGCCGAGAACATGGTGGAGAACTGCTCCGCACCGGCGTTTCCCGTGGAATTCATATCCCCGCTTATTATCCTGAAAACAGGACCCGTGGCGATAATTACCGGCAGGAAAAATACAGCCCTCGCAAGGGTGCGCCCTTTGAACTTCTGATTGAGTATCACAGCTATAAAGAGTGAGAATATGAGTATGAGCGGAGTCTTCCATAATGTCTCCAGCAGAACGCTGCCGAGATACTCTGTGTAATAAGGATCCTCATTGAGTACAGTCCTGTAGTTCTGCATTCCGCTGAACTCAGTGCGCAGGGCTCCGGGATCAACGGATACGTCGCAGAAAGAATACCACAGTGACTTTACGAGAGGTATAAGAAAGAAAAGTACCGTACCAACGAGCCACAGTCCGATAAAACCATAGCCGTACATTGATTTTCTGCGCTGATACGACATTATGCGGCGTCCACCGCTGCTTTTTTCCGGCTTTGCGCTCACTTTTCTTTCCTCCTTTCTATGATATACCGTCAAATGAGGCAGTTGTGCCCTCCCACCTGACAATCTTTTTATCAAGGTCTGTCACTACCTTTACTCCGTTTGAATAAATCGTTGTTATAACATCGCCGTTCCTGCGGTAATCCGTGATAAAGCTGTCGGAGACCCTCCTGAGCACAGGCTTTATCAGCGAATACGCCTTTGCGGCTTTTTCGGTATTATGTCTGTAATTCGCATAATACAGCACATCAAGCTCTGTATCCTTCAGCTCGCTGGTATCCTCGTATATCATGTCATAGCTCAGGCTGCTTCCTGAAGCGGCTGACATAAGTATCATATCCACCGGGTCTGCACTGCCGTTTACGGCTTCAGAAGAATATGGTATCACACCATGCATGACGATCTGATAGAACGGTATGTCCTCATCGAAGAGGTCAAATCTGCTCGAAGAAAGCGGCACTCCGGTTATATGGCTGACGTAGGGCAGAGCGTATGCATTAGCACCGTCTGCAAGAATACCGTTTTCCAGCTTTTCGTCTATACCGCCATAGCCCTCCGTGAGCAGCTTCTCGGCGTCGGCTCTTGATATGCTCTTCTTTCCGTAGTCTCCGTAAAGGGACGTGGTAAGATCAGCAATCGATACACCTTTTAGTCCGGCTCCGGAGTAGCTGTCAGAGATACTGCCGAATATCTCACCGTAGTATCCGGGAGAGAGCAGGGACATGTTCTTCCTGAAGCCGTCAGGAACACCGTAAGCCCTGTCATAGCTGACTATGCGCGAATACGAGCCCGATATCCTTACCGCCGTATCCGTAAATGAGAAGAAGCCCTTTCCCGAACTGAAGTCCCTGTTGTCCGATACAGGATAAAAACTGTATCCGCATTCGTCTATAAGGTCTGTCAGGTCCTTGAAGCTCCTCTGACCGCCAAGCTTGCCGGAGGGTCTCGCGCCTGTGTCGATATTTTTCTTTATGCCGTCGTTTGTCCAGTTGCTGTATGAAACTACCATATCGTCAACTCCGGCATCTCTGAGACTGCCAATTATATCAGCCGCCTGTCCGTAAGAGGTAACAGGAGTTTTCATGGACAGAGGTATGCCCAGAACCGATTTTTTTCTCATGGCGCCGCCGTACAGGTCAAGATACAGCGGTGCGCTGTCAGCCCTGCTTTTTATACCGACTCCCTGCTCTTCAAGAAGATACTTTCTGTATCGTGCCGCGATGCTGGTATAGTCCGCACCGTTTTCAGCAATGGGATAGTAGAGCATTTCTATATCGTCTGATTTTATGGCTCCGCGCTCGAATACCGTATACTTGTCATGGCTGTTGCCTGACATATAGAAGCTGTCTGTGCCGCGGAGAATGAAGGTAAAATTGCATATATTGTAGCTGCTTCTGGACTGCTCCGACACATTTGCGGTAAGATATGCGTTTGAATCTCCCTTTGCCGCAACTGCCAGCAGAGCATTGCCGTCCTTGACTATACCGTATACAGGCAGGTATATCTGCTCCGTAACAGCTCCCCTGTTCTGCGGCACAGCCGTAATGTCATTTCCGTAGACTCTCTGCTGATAGATATTGTTCTGGAAGCACCGCTTATTGTTGAAGCGTATAAGTGCGCCGCTGCCGTCGGGGATAACGAAGTATCCCTCCTCCTTGTCGGTCGCCGCGCCGAAGCTGCCGAGCACTGTCATCTCGGTAGCGATATTCGCAGAATTGCTCTCCTCTATCTCAGAGACCTTAACGCTCGCCCTGAGGTGATCGTCCTCTATGGTGTACTCCACAGGCACTGTAAAGCCTGCAGCGGGATAATCATAGACTACCCGTATACCGTTGACTATATCGCTTACGCTGAAGCTGCAGTCATTAGCATTGGCTGAACGCAGCATATTGTTTCCGGAACGGCTCATTGGTATGCCATACCGGAGCACATTCGAGGAGCGAAGCTCGTCGGCGACAAGTCCCGTGGCGAGCCTGTCCTGTGAGGCTTCAAGCGGCGAAGACCACCATATATACCCGTTTTTCTTGTTTTCAACGCCGAAGGAAGCGCTCCTGTCATCAACTATCATGCGAAGGCTGTCACTTTCTGCGCCATACCGGTAAGCTCCGAGATAATGGCTGCCGTCCCTGTTGAGCCACGCAAAGCTGCCGTCAGACGATTTGTACACTCTTTTTCCGTTCTCTGTGCCGCTGTATGAAAAGCTCTTGTCCGGACTCTTCATGTCCCTGTCAAGAAGCTCCAGCGTTTTCATGTCAGCGGATATGAAAGCGTAGCTGCTGTCAAGAGAGGAAACTATCTCCCTGAGCCTTATGACCCTGCTGACGTCCTCGTCGGTAATTACAAAATACCTGCCTGCGTCGCTGACATAGAGCTTTCCCTCATCGCAGCTGCTGCCCTTGTCGAAGGAAGCAGCCGCCCTGCCGCTCCTGCTGTCGATGATGACCAGCTCTCCAAGCTTTTTCAGCTCGTTTATCTTGTCGGAAATGAGCTGCTGCTCATCGGTATAGTCCTTTTTGCTTTTCGGCTTGCCGCCTGCGGACTCCCACATTTTATCGTCGAAGTCCTTCTCCTTGAAGTATACGTCATAGCCGTCGCATGAGCCGATCTTTCTGAGATATTTCTCTGCGTCAGCCGCCGTAAGCTCCGCCTTTTCTACAGTTTCCGAACGCTTTGACGATTCTGAGCCGTCCTCCGCAGCAGTCTCCGCCGCGGTCACGTTATCAGCAGTATTGTTCTCACCGTCAGCATAAACGCTGCCTGAGACAGTCATTGACGCGACGACCAGCAGACACAGCAGCAGCCGTTTTAATCCTGTTCCCATAACCGCCGCCTTTCAGGCCCTTGCCCTGTAGGAGAGCTCGGTGTAAACGGTTGATATGAATATGTATACCTGCTGTATCAGCGACATGAAGAGTACGAGCAGGAAAAGCATTATGAGCATAGCCGCAATGGTGAGCAGCACCGCCAGTACAGTCTTGTCGAAGGAATACTGATGAACGGTCTTTATCGCCGAAAACAGCAGTATTACCGTCCAGCAGGTGCCGATAAGCTCTATTACCTGCATGAATACAGCCTCGTCGCGTATGAGTATATGGGACAGCACGACATTTATGTAGAGCTGCGCTACGTAGGGTATCAGCGCATAAGCACTGTATATGCATATATTCCTTAGTGTGCCCTCGCCGTCAAGGAGGGTACACACTGCCCAGTTGCCCACGACCCATGCTCCGAAGAGTATGAAGCTGCGCACTATATATGGTATGATATTGAAGGTCTTGTCGTAGGATATATAGAACTGAAATCCGTAAAGTCTTCCGTAGGCTATCTGACCGAAAAAGAGCAGCCATACTATCAGCATGGCTATTTTAAGGGAGCCGGACTTCTTCCAGCGCATATCCTCAAAGCCCTCGAAGGGATGCATCACAGTATGCTTTACCCACTGCCGCTGCGTAAGATCCATCATTGCCGCACTTCCTCCTTTTCCTCAGTGTCCTTTGACGCTCTCCCCTTCTTCCTGTATTTTCCAAAAGCCGCAAGAGCCGCCACAGCCAGTACCGTCACAGCCGCCACAGCGGTAAAATTCTCCTTCAGGAACTCCCTGCGCCAGCCCTCGAACGCCTTATTGTATATATCCTCTGCGTCCGCAAGCTTTGCGTACTTCATAGCGCCTCTGTAATCGCCCTTTCTGAGCAGCGCGGAAGCAACACCTATATAAGCCATGAGGTAGTTTCCGTCCCTTGCGAGGACCTCCTCCCACGGACCGAGAGCTTCCTCATAGTAACCGTCATTATAAAGCGCAGACGCTCTGTGTACTGTTTCACCGAAGGACGTCTCCCTGAATATCGTCACCGTGTCCTTTGACGAGTCAAGCACATAAAGCTTGTCGTCAAGGGATTCCACAGCCGCGGCATGATCGAAGCCGCCTGTCTGCTTAGCCGTTGCGCCGGTTATGAAAAGGAGGTTGCATTCCTCGTCGTACTGAAATACCCTGCCCGTTGTAAAGTCGAGACAGTTTATGCAGCCGTCCTCTGCAATATCTATATCCACAATTGACGTGGAGTACATCTTATTCTGCGTTGAGTCATAGATAGGGTGATGGTCGCCGAAGAACAACTCCCTGTCCGCAAAGATGTTCCTGCCCGCCGCATTGAGCTTCTTTACGGTGTCTGTTGACTGAGTTGATGAAGAGGTACAGGTGAATATGAAATCCCCGTCTATGTCAAAGCTCGTTATGCCGGAGGGAACTGTCCTTTTTCTAAGGGCTTTCTTCTCATCGGACATAAACAGCCCCCGGAAGTGATCCCATGCCACCTTTGCCGTGGCTTCAACGCGGTTGGCTCCGTAAAAGCCGGTAAACTCCCCATCAGGCGAAAACATCGCCGCGCCTGTGGTTATGTTGCCGAGCACGGTATAGATATTGCCTGCCTTGTCCGCAACTACCCTCTGCGGCATAAATGTACGCTTACTGTCGTATACCTCTGATTCCGGCTTCAGTATCTCCTTTTGGATATTCCCGCCGCTGTCTGAAACAAGTATGCGCGAATTCTCGGTATCCGCTATGTACATTGCGCCGCTATCAGCCGAAACAAATACTCCCATCGGTTTCCTGAGCCGTGTTTCCGTGCCGTCAGGCATGGTGAAGCTGTCATATATACGGATCACATTTTTCAGTTCGGGATCCGCAGCCACGATACGGTCATTCCCGGTATCAACTATGTATACCGTGTCATCTCTGCCGATGAATATATCCGAGGGATTGTCAAAGCCTCCCACGCCGAGATCATATCCCGAAACAGCGCGGTCGGCGGTATATCCTGCCTGAGAGGGCACAGCCTCGCCCCACTGGTCGTAATTGTAGCTTTCGGAGGGAACACCTGCCGCTGCTGCCGGTGATATGCTCATGGAAGCAAGTGCAGCAAATGCAGACAATGCTGTGATAAATCTTTTCAGTTCTGACTTCATTTGCTTCACTTCCTTTCTTAAGCCGATATTCGGCGCCGCATTATATCGGCTCAGTTGAGAGTTGAGAATGGAAAGTTGAGAGTTAATGTGTTCGCTTCGCTCAAATTATTTAAATTATATCGCCGAAGGCGACACCGCAACTGTCAACTCTAAACTCTCAACTTTTAGTCTATAATGTAGTACGCCGTGAAATTATCACTCTTTGATTCCCGAATGTGCCATAGTTTCGATGACCTGACGCTGCGCCAGCATGAATATCACTATAGGCGGTATAAGCAGGAATACCGCAGCCGCCATAGCTACGCCCGCCCTTGCAAGTCCTGAGGCAGCCGCCTGAGATACCACGGTTGGGAGAGTCTTATACTCCTCCCTGAATACCACCGAGCCGGTCTGTATGTTCCATGCGCCCTGAAACGCGAATATTATCAGTGTCATCAGCGCCGGCTTCTGGTTGGGTATGACTATCTGCCAGCATATCCTGAAAAGTCCTGCGCCATCCACCTTCGCGGCTTCTATCATGGAATCCGGCACCTGGCTTATGGACTGCCTCATTAGGAAAAGCCCCATAGGCGAGGCAACTGCCGGGAATATCAGTGCCATGTAGGTATCTATCATGTGCAGCTTCGCCATGATGATGTACTGCATTATGTATATAACGCTGCTCTGATAGAGGAGAGCAACCACTATGATGCCGTTTATGAGCTTGCTGCCGGGGAATTTACACTTTGCCAGCACGAATGCAGCCATAGACGAAAATATGCACTGCAATACCGTCACCGCGGCAGTTACCAGTATACTGTTGAATACATAGCGTGAAAACGGTACACGGTTCTGATGAAGCACCCTGAACATATCCCTGAAGTTGTCCATGGTAGGTCTTACGGCATAGAGCTTAGGAGGGAACACGAAAAGCTCCTCCACAGGCTTTACCGACATTACCACAGTGAGGTATACAGGCATAGCCATAAAAAGTCCGAGTATCAGAAGAAGCAGGAATATCGCGGCAGTGCCGAACCTTTTCTTTCCTGCCTGTCTGTTTGAAGCGCGAAGCTTCAGCGTATCAGTTTTTTCCAAAGCTCCGCCTCCTCAGTCCATATACTTTCCAAGCACTCTGCTAATGAGCTTGTTGCAGACGAACATAGCAATGAAGAGTATCATGCATATCGCCGAGGCATAGCCCATCTCAAAGCGCTGCCAGCCATAGTCGAAGGCGTGGGTCATGATAGTATGCGCCTTATAGTCGGTGCTGGGGAAGCCCACAAGGTTCTGCGCCACAGTGCCGGCGGTAAATGAGCTGACTATCTGCATCACCGCTGCGAACATGAGCTGCGGTCCCATAGAAGGGATAACTATATATATAAGCTCCTGCCAGCGGTTGCGTATACCCTCTATAGCGCCTGCTTCATACATTGAACGGTCTATGTTCTGGAAGCCGGCACGGAGCGCGAGGAAGCCTGCTCCGAGAGATATCCACAGCTGTACGACTATGGTCACTCCGAGGACATATCTGCCGTCGGTGAGCCACTGCACGGGAGAATTGATGATACCGAGATTAATAAGGAAGGAGTTCATATAGCCGTTCATGTCTCCGCTGAATATGAGCTGCCATACCGTATATACGTTAGCCATTGACGGCGCGTAGAATATAAGCGTGAACAGCGTTTTCAGCTTAGGGTGCATCTCGTTTATCAGCCATGCCAGCAGAAAGCAGAGCACGTAACTGACAGGTCCTGTGAGAAGCGCGAATACCAGCGTGACTCTTATGGAACGTATGAAAATCTTGTCCGAAAGGAAGAGTGTTGTGAAGTTGGAAAGTCCTACATATTTCGGCGGACGTACCATATCGAAATCCGTAAAGCCCATAGGAAGTGACATAAGAACCGGCACCACCGTGAACAGTATGAAAAATACCATGAACGGCGCTATCATGCCATAGCAGGCTTTATTGCGCTTTATGTCGCGCCAGAGCTCGCCTTTTCCGCGCTTTTTTGATCTGACTGCCATTTTCTTACACTCCTTTCTTTACAACACTTTGTAGGGGGCGATGCTCACATCGCCCCGATATACCAATCGTTCATCAGCGGGCGGATAATATCCGTCCCTTACAAATTTAAACCAAACCGAGGTTTTTACGCTTTCGCGTTATCTCGTCGTTTATATCCCTGTTGTACCATATAAGCGTATCACGGGGATTCCTTTTTTCGTTTATGGTCTCCCTGAATGCGTTCATAATATTTCTCGTCACCGCATAGGAAGCAGGGGTTATCGGTATCTCCTCCAGCTCCTCCTGCTGTGCGCGGAGCCTTTCAAGCTCGCCGTCAGACCAGGACATACGTCCCAGCGCTTCAACATTAGCGGTATCAAAGCGCCCCATAGTTCCGAGAAGCCCCTCTATCTGCGACGCGAACTCCGCCTGCGTTTCCGTATCCGTGAACCACTTGACGAACTTCCAGGCGTTCTCCTTGTTCTTCACCTTTTTGAATATGACCGCTCCTGCGCCGTTGGAATTTGCCGCATGAGAGACCGTTCCGTCCTCTCTTTCCGTACCGGGCACCGGACAGAAGTCCCACAAGCCGTTTATTTCCGGAGCAGCCGCCGTGAGCTGGTTAAAAAACGTGTAATTTGCGATAACTATGGGATATTCGCCTGTTCTGAAACGGCTGAATGCGTCGTAGGTCTGCTCAAAGCAGTATTTCGTATAGAAATCCGTCCACTCTTCAAAAGCCTGAACCGCTTCAACGGTATCAAAGACTGAAGCTGTCTGCTCTGCGTTGTAGTAGTTAAGCCCCTTTTGCAGCATGAGCAGGGCGAAGGTATGACCTGTTTCCGTAGCCGGAGATATATTGTTGGGTGGAAGCACAAGTCCTGCGGACATATAGTTCCTTTGGAGGGCAGGCAGCATATCTTTAAGATCCTGCCACGTCTCCGGTGGCGAGCTGTATCCCAGCTCCGTGAGGACGTCAGTCCTGTAGAACATCATGGGGAAGGACTGGCTGATAGGCAGCCCGAAGCAGCCTCCGTTGTAGGTGTACTGGGTCATGGCATTCCGCTGGAAGCGTCCCTTTACATCTTCAAAGTCGGCAAACTCCGACATATCGACAAGCAGATCGCGGGCGGCAAGGTTCACGGGGAACTCTCCGCCGAGAAAAAGGGCAACATCAGGTCCCTTTCCTGCGAGAGCCGCTTCAACTACTCCGCCTGTAACAAGGTTCACCGAGACCGGTATACCGGTTTCCTGCATGAACCCATTCTCCGCCATCTCCTTGACTACCTGAGCCTGATCCCTTCCGAGGGAGACCCATACCTCAATGGCGTCCTCTCCTTCCACATCGGAAAGAGTAGTATAATCCTCAAAAAACGAGCCTATAAAAGCGTCAAATCCGAATTTGAGCGACTTTATAAACTTTTCGTCACAGCTTGAAAAATCCATGCCGGCTGTGGCAAATTCAATATAATCCACCTCAAGGGGCTGATCGCGGTTTTCCCTCATCCATGCGGACAGGGACGCGATACCGTCCTTTATCTGTGAAAGATAATCCGGTATCCTCAGCGGCTTTCCGGTACACTTGTCCAGTATCACCGCCATATTCTCCAGTGCAGCCGCCTCTGTGCCTTTGCTTCCCGAAATGGACTCTATCCCTTTCTGTATCTCTTTCAGCTCAGAAGATATACTGCCGAACTGTTCAACAAGTCCGGGTATCTTTTCATGTACATAGTAATCAGTGTATTTGTCGGGAGAAGGTCCCGTTATCATAAGCACCCTGCGGTAACAGGTATTAAGCTCCTTTACCGTGCCTTCGAGCCTGCGGAGGTACTCTCCTATATCGCCCGGAACCGCTTCCATTGAGATCGTGTGGCTCATGCCGCCCTCCAGCCATATGTATACGCTGTCGGGACTTACCACGGACCAGTCAGTATCATAGCTGAACTTAACGCAGTCAAGCTCCCTGCACGGCACTTTTCCGTCGATATATATGCGTCTGTTTGAATCAAATCCGCGTATCTTGTCCTGTCTTGCCTTTATACCTATTTTATACCAGCCTCCTGCGCCGGTATCCTCCGCGGATATCTCCCACGTCACCGTTTGCAGGGCTTTTTTCCAGCTGCCGCTGCCGAGGGTATTGTATACCATTTTTCTCGGATCAGAGGGCGAGGCAAGATAACTGCTGTTATCAAAGGTAGGATAAAGAGTAGGGTCGGACTTGTATACCGCGTCCTCTCCCTCTATCCTGAACAGCGCGGGGGGAGTTTCCTCAGCTGTAAACGGAGCTCCCGCTGACGCTTCGTATTCGCTGTATGACGGCAGTTCCTCAGGATTGAAGAGCTTTATGCTGTCTATAACGAACTGCGCCCTTTCCGAGCTCAGGCTGAGCTCATGCCTGCCCTTTTCAAGATATACGAACAGAGGCTCGCTGAAAAGTCCGTCAGCGTCGCCGAATACCGAGCTTTTCCACATAGTGCGCTGGACCTGCGCAGGGCGCACCTGATTTCCGCGGCTGTCGGTGTATATCTCATGCTCGTTTGTCCAGACTCTTCCGAGAGAGATGCGTGAAGCCGTATCATAAGGCAGCTTCCCGTCGATCCTCAGTTCAAGCTCTATATCAGGACTGCCTGATATCATCGGGCAGTAATCCGCCATAATGCAGTAATTGCCTGTTTCCGGCACATTTATACTGTAGGTGAGAACTCCCGAAGCGCTGCTCCAGAGAATTACACCGTCTCTCGTTTCACCGTCATCAGAGGTAAAGCTGCCCTTTGTTATCTGCCCTTCCCTTACGGGAGACATATTCTCGGCACTCAGCACTATCTCACAGCCGGGACGTTCCTTGGCAGAATATATATCATAATACTCGCTGAAAGTGAGGAGACCGCTGTCCAGGGGTTCTATCCTGTAATAATCCTCCGCCGTGTCCGCAGGCGCCGTATTTTCAGCCGCAGAAGCTCCGTAAGAAGTCAGGCAGCAGGCTGCCGACAGCCAAAGCGACAACGCCCCCGCAGCTATCCTGCGAATATATCCTTTCATCGTTCCCTCACCGCCTTTCCGCGAATCTGCGCTGTTCCGGCTGCCTCAGCAAACAAAAAAGCGCACGCTCCCCTGTGTCGGGAATTATGCGCACAGACAGCCGCAGGCAGCTTTTCGTTACTGCCATTATCCATTAAAGTTAGTATATCAAATTTATTGTACAATGTCAAGAAAACAGGTATGCCCTGAATATAAATAATATCTTTTACCTGTTATGGTTTAGCTTAATTATACCATTTTATAATAATGCTGCACAAAACAAGCCCTTTCAATCTGTGAAACCCTCCAACTTTTTTCACCCCGTTTACGGTTTTTCGGGCAGAGTTTGGATTATTATTAAAAAACTGTAAAATTTGAGTTCGTTTCTACGTTTTGTATTGACTTTTCGTGCTTTTTGTGGTATTATAATTATAGTAAAAGCAACAGTTTCAATATAAACTCCACATAACAAAGGAGAGATATTTTGGCAAACGTTTTAGAAGTAAAGGAGCTGTCCAAGCAGTACACAAAGGTACTTGCAGCGGATAAGGTCTCCTTTGAGATAAGCGAGGGTGAGATATTTGCTCTTATCGGTCCCAACGGCGCCGGCAAGACTACTACTATACGCATGATATCCACTCTCCTCACACCTACCTCCGGCGACGCGGTCGTAGCCGGAAACAGTATTATAAAATCACCCGAAAAAGTCAGGGAATGCATAACCTATCTTCCCGACGAAGCGGGAGCATATAAACAGATGACAGGTATCAAGTACCTGAGATTCATGGCGGGGCTCTTCACTACCGATATCGACAAGCTCAACTCCTACGTTGAACGCGCAAAGAATATCTGCGGTCTCGGAGACAGGCTCAATGACAAGATCGGCAGCTACAGCCGCGGTATGATACGCAAGCTGCTCCTTTCAAGAGCGGTAATGACAAAGCCTAAGCTTGCGATACTTGACGAGCCTACAAGCGGTCTCGACGTTCTGAACGCCATAGAGATACGCAAGATGATAAAAAAGCTCGCCGCAGAAGAGGGAATGTCCTTCCTTCTCTCATCACACAATATGCTTGAGATCGAATTCGTTTCCGACCGTATAGGTATCATTTCCAAAGGACACCTTATGGTAACAGGAAAAGCAGACGAGCTGAAGGAACGCTATGGCGTTTCCAATCTCGAACAGGTCTTTGAAAGGGTGGTGAATGAGAATGAAGTTCATTAACCTTCTCAAAAAAGAGCTCTCGGAGCTCATAAACAAACAGATGATAATATCCCTGGTATTCGTTCTGAGTATATTCCTTATAATGGGAAATGTCATGCAGAGCGCTACCAATGAGATAGTAAACGACGCTAAGAATCCTCAGATCAATGTATGCGATATGGACGATACGGATTTCACACATGAAATGCTTAACTCGTTCAAAAGCAGTGATACAAAGATCAAAACCGTAAATGTAAACGGCGATGATTACGCCTCGGCATTCAAGGACAAGGATATCAAGAGCTTCGTTATCATACCAAAAGGCTTCACCGAATCCGTAAATTCCGGTAAAAAGCCGGAAATACTGTCAGTAAACAAGGTCCAGTCGGTTTCGACATTCAGTGGAATGACAGGCGGCACAGAGGGTACGGTATCACTTATCAACGGATATGTTGCCCTTAAACTCGCAGAGCAGCAGGGCGTGTCCGAAGAGGATCTCGCCGTTATCGAGGCTCCCCTTATTGTTACGGAGCATACGGTAGTCGCTGAAAAGTCAGCGAAGATATCCAGCTCGTCTATAATGACTAAGCTGCTCACGCAGAATATGATACTTCCTCTTATCGTTATGATGCTCATCATGCTGACATCGCAGTCGCTGATAGCTTCAATATCAAACGAGAAGATCGACAAGACTCTTGAAACACTTCTTTCGGCACCTATTTCAAGAGGTTCTGTAATAACAGCAAAAATGCTGGCAGCAGCTATCGCCGCTCTCCTCAACGCAGGAGTAATGATGATAGGCTTCTCCTCTTATACAAAGGGCATGACGGGAGCTGTCTCCGAAGAGATAAGCGACAGCGTACAGTCAGCGGCTTCAAATGTCATTTCGTCCGGCGACGCTATCAAGCAGCTGGGACTTACCCTCAGCGCAGGAGATTATCTGCTCATAGGCTTACAGCTCTTTATCACCATTATGATATGCCTTGCGATATCCATTATCCTCGGCGCACTGGTAAACGACAGCAAGTCTGCACAGACAATGCTCCTTCCCATTATGATGATGGTAATGGTACCGTGGCTGGTAACTCTGTTCACCGATGTGAACAGTCTCCCGACAGCTGCCAAGCTGATCGTATGGGCGATACCCTTTACTCACACGTTCACAGCTATGCCAAACCTGATGTTCGGTAATTATGCCGCATTCTGGGGCGGTCTGGCTTATCAGATAATCTTTTTCGCAATAGTGATGTTCTTTGCTCTCAAGCTTTTCAAGTCAGACAAGATACTCACTATATCACTTAATTTCGGACAGAAGTCCAAATTAAAGAAATCTATGAAAAACAACGAGGATTGATCCTCTTCCCCTTTCCCCATGAAAAGGCGCAGCAGTTCCCGGGCGGGAGCTGCTGCGCCTTTTTATACGCCTGTAAAAAAGCCTGTATTGTAAGTAATTCACAATACAGGCTTTGTAATTTTGTGCAAACCGCAGAAACTTAAAGCTCTGATACTCCCCGTTTCAGGTCTTTATAAAAGCCCACATATCGCCCTTTTATCATGTCCCATCCGATCATAACATATTCCATCGGAAAAGACAATTATAAAAGTAAAAAGCTATGCATAGAAACAATGCATAGCCTAAACAAATGAAATGAATAAATATAGAAGGGGAATTGGGGGATTACTTAATCCACTAATAATATACCGTTTCAACCTTAAAATAATCTTAAAGTAACCTTAAACTAATATTAATTTTTAAATTTCCTGTTTTCCCCTTTTATTCGAGAGATACAGCCGCTTCAAGCGCGATCTCCATCATGTCACGGAAGGTTGTCTGACGCTCCTCGGCACTGGTGGACAATCCTTTAAGCGGACAGTCCGATACTGTAAGTATGCAGAGAGCATTTTTTCCTGCTCTTGCAGCATTCATATACAGTGCGGCAGCTTCCATCTCTATTGCAAGGACACCCATCTTCTGCCAGTCAGCAAGGCTGTCTGCGTCGTCGTAGAAGGTATCGCTCGAAAGAATATTTCCGACATGGAAACGGCTCCCCTTTATCTCAGCAGCCCTGACAGCTGACGAAAGCAGCTTCCATGAAGCAGTCGGCGCATAAGTGCCGGGAAGTCTGTACTGTGAAGCGTAGGCTGAATTTGTGCTTGCGCTCATTCCGATAACTACGTCCCTGAGTCCGACATTATCAGCAACTCCGCCGGCAGTACCTACACGGATTATATTATCAACATCATACTCGTTGAAAAGCTCCCATGAGTATATGCCAATGGAAGGCATACCCATGCCGCTTCCCTGCACGGAAACAGGTACTCCCTTATATTTGCCCGTAAAGCCAAGCATACCTCTGACCTCGTTATAGCAGACAGGATCATCAAGGTAATTCTCAGCGATGAATTTTGCTCTCAGGGGATCTCCCGGCATGAGAACAGTTTTTGCGATATCGCCTTTTTGGGCATTGTTGTGTGGTGTCGGCATAATAAGCCCTCCTTTTATTTTTAATTTTTCATTGTTTAATTACGCAGGTGCAGAGGCCTCACGATTTCAGCGCCTTTTGAGGAGCTTGTTCACGGTTATCAGCAGAGCCTTGTAATTGAGGGCTGCGATAACCGCCGCAAGGAGCAGCATCCATACTATATAAAGCTTGACTTCAAATATCATTATAATGCACATCGCAAGCAGTATGGCTGTATTCGCAAGGTTCTTCAGACCGTCAAAGCGGAATGGCACATAATACCTGGCGTCGATTATACGCGCCCAGAAGCATATCAGATAGCTCAGGAGAGTTGCGACTGCCGCGCCCTGTATGCCCCATACGGGTATGAGGAAAAAGTTCATGGGGATATTCACTCCGCAGGCAACAAGAGCCGTCCAGAAGGAGTTCTTCTGATGCTTAGTAGCCGAATAGATACTGCCGAGGAACTGATTGAAGCACATGAACACTACTGCCGCAACAAGTATGGGAGTATAGATATACACACTGGCATACTCTATATTCTTGTCGGACGGCACCAGGAAGGCCGTTACCGGCTTGATAACAACGAGCAGGGCTGCCGCAGCCATGAACATCATTGCCTCATATGCAGAATATACCTTTTCATAGAAACTGCTCCTGTCAGCAGATTCGTTTTCCGTTATGGCCGACATACTCCACGCCTGAAAGAATATAGTTGAAACAACAGATATAAGGTTTGGTATCTTATTGGCGAAGCTGTACATTCCTACAGCGCTTTCGCCAAGCGAATGATAATCACTGTGCATCTGCCTGATGAACAGTCTGTCGGAGAGAGAGGTTATCGCCCACATTACTATAGTAGGGATAAGCGGTGTCGCAAAGCGCATCATCTCCCTGCCCAGCTCCTTGTTGAAATACTCAAAGCCGGTATATTCCCTGAGTCTTGCAACAGCAAACAGGAATATCGCGGAACAACCGTCAGAAATAATTGTCGAGAGTATGAAGCCTTTTACGCCCATATGCAGCTTTGCAATGAATATCACATTGAGTATCAAAAAGGTCAGTGTCGCAAGGATACCGTCAATCGAGAATATCTTTACCATATCCCTTGACCGTACGCAGTTCTGGCAAAACATTCGTATCGACGACATAGTCATATACAGTATGAACAGGAGCGTATATCCTTTAAGGAAATTGAAAGCCGTTATATTGCTGATAACAGGCACCGTGACTGCCATGAGCATCATGCCTGCAAAAGTAATGATTCCGGAGGTCGTGAATACCTCATGCTTATCATAATTCTTGTCAAGTCCGAAACGTATAAGGTACTCCTGCAAAGCAAAGGTAAAGACAGGCTGTAAAAAAAGCAGCATATTTTCAAGGAGCTCCTTTACGCCGTTGTTTGCGGCGTCCATATTGTGCGCATACAGCCTTGAAAGCAGTATTATGAGTATTTTTGAGCCAAATGTGCCTATTGCGAATATACCTGTATTGAATACAAGCTTTTTATATTTATTCATTTTTAACACTCCGAAAAAGGTAATACACTATATTATACCACATTAATTGTGATTTGTCATTAATTTTTGAAAGAACAAAGCTCCCGGACTTTCAGGGAGCGGTTATTGAGCACACTGTTTTATACAGGTCCCAGGGCTGGTATGAAATTCCTGAGTATATAAAAAGCCGCAAGCAGACATGAGACTGTCACCCATACGCTTGTCTTTCCAGACAGAAGCTTTATCCTCTTTCCTGCCAGCGCTCCGAGATTCTCGATATACACAAGTATGAGCACCAGAAGCAGTAACGGGAGCAGTGGATTGTTCCTTACAGAAGTAATTATATGACCGTGCAGGAGCGCTTCTGCGCTTCTTGTGTTCCCGCAGCCCGGACACCAGTATCCCGTGATATTATAAAATGAGCAGCTCCTGAAATACCGCTTCAGACCTATAAGATAGTCCCTGAAAAAAAATACCGCAGCCGCCGCACAGGGCATAAGAACTGCAAATAATATCCTTATTCCTTTTTTCATATCCCGCACTTTCCTTACAAAGTTTTCCGAATACCGTTTTCTGCATAATCAGTATATCATTTATGTGTTTTTTTGTCAACACAAGCCAGGTTCAAAAGTAAAAGGCACCGCCGCATTTCTGCGGCAGTGCCATAAATTAAGGAGGTTATTAATATATACGAATTTATCTTGTTTTTTATCAGTTGCGCTCGCCAAGGATGAGTGAGATACGGCTCTGAAGGTTGCCCGCGATCTCGTCAGCTGACTTCTCGCCCTTCATATAAGCCATAGCCTCTTCAGTGATTATATTCTGGATATCAGCACTGAAATCATTTGAGATCTTTGTTGAATTCATTATATAATCAGCTATAAAATCTCTCTGCTCCTTTGTGAGAGGAGATATCTCAACAGAATTGTTTCCGTCGTAGTATGAATACTCATACTCTACCTTCTTGCCGGTCTCAGGATCATTATATGAAGGCTTGCTCATGCACTTGTCGAGTTCTTTTTCAAATTTAGGTCTGTAAGATGAGAAACCAAATGAGTATCCGCCATTATCGTCCTCTTCCTCAGTGCTTTCGTTGAAGAAGCTCTTGATGAACTCCCAGCAGCTGTCCTTGTTCTCTGATGTTGAGAAGATAGCATAGTTTGTATATACCGACATTACGCCGCCCATTCCGTCATTTGAAGGGAAGCCGACAAATGTGACATCCTCTCCAGCAAGAGTGCCGTTCATAGCGTCAACAATACCCTCAGGATAGCTGAAATCTATTGTCTGGAGCAGTACCTTGTCCTTTTTGAATGCTGCACCGCCGTAGTATTCCTGCATCTCATTGCTGTAGTCTTCATCAACAGAGATCTTGCCGTCCTCGTCAAATATCTTTGATGCACCGAAACTGTCACAGAATGTCAGGAGCTTCTTGAACTCAGGATCATCAAAGCTGCAGGTGCCTTTTTCGTAGTCAATGCAGTTGCCGAGTGAACCTGCAAGGAGATCAAGTACAGAATCCTTTGTATCATTGCCCATAAGATGCATATCCTTGTTTGAGCGGTTCTCGTATGTGCTTATAAGATCATCAACTGTCCAGTTAGCCTTGTCAGCATTCTTTTTCTTGGCAGCAACAGTAGATACTGAGAACTGGGGAGAAATTGTGATGAGCTTTCCTTTATACTCGCCTGCCCTGAGAACATTCGGAAGAATATCGTCTTTCTTGAGTTCGGTATCCTTGTTAAGATATTCATACATATCTACAAACAGGTCCTTGTTTGCCAGTGCCATTATAGAAGCAGTGCCTGTTGAAACTACCATATCAGGAACATCTCCGGCAACTATATCCTTCTTGAACTGATCTTCGCCTGACGCTTTAAGAGCATAGGTCTCTTCGTCGTATTCATCATACTTTGAGTAATCGATAACCTTGAAGCGGATATCGTCATGTGCCTTGTTGAATGCGGAAACCTGTTCATTCAGATCCCATGAACCGCCAAGAGAAGCGATGGTCATTACCTTCATGTTCTCAAGCTCGGAAGCATCACGCTTTGTAAGCCTGTAGAGCGTACTATCGCCGTTCATGTAGTTCTGGAATGCCATTATGTAATCACCGTTTTCCATTGGGATGAACGATGATATACTTCCGCTTCCCAGGTCTGAATCTATCCAGTCGATAAGCTTTTCGCTCGTTCCGTCGGTTTTTATACCATAGAAGCCATCGGAGGTTGAAGAATAGAATCTGTAGTCTCCGCTTCCTGCATAGAAAGAACCGCTGAGGATATCGTTATTTGATTCTTCAAACTTTATTTCTTCGCCTGTGGGCTTGAATGTATTTATATCAAGCAGTTCGAGCTTCATGCCGCCTGTCATGCCATAGCCGTATAAAAGAAGAGTTTTTTCATCAATAGGAGCAACTCCTCCGCCGTACTCCATCTGGTCGCTGTCTATCTTGTCTCCGACAGTTCCGTCAGCGTTCAGCACAAAGAACTCCTGACCGTTCATACCGTAAGAAATTGCGATAGCCCTGCCGTTTCCGCAGGCAATAATATCATTTATGCCGTACTCAAACTCGTCAAGACCTGAAAGCTCCTTCTCAGACTTGATCTTTCCGTCAATGTCAACTACATAAAGCGTACTTGTGACCTTTGTATCGTCCTTATAGTCCTCGTAGTCATCGAAGTCAGCTTCCTCAACTGAAACAGCTTCTTCGGATGCTCCGCTTGTCTTTTCAGAGCTGTCATCTGTTTTTTCGGATCCGGTATCCTCTGATGCTTTGTCTGCGTCAGCGGCTGTTGCAGGCTCGGAAGCATCTTCCTTCTTTTCCTCAGCCTTGTCCTTTTCGCCGTCTGCCTCAGCATCTGCCTTTGCTTCATCGTCTTTATCCTTTGCGTCATCTGCGCTATCAGCATCTTTGTCATCTTCATAGAGCTCCGGATCACCGCCGTACTCATAGAATGTGGCAAGGATCATTATCTCTCCGTCATTTGCCACTGAACATCGCATATCAGAACCGGCATTCTCAGGTGCTTTGATATCCAGATCCCACTTATTGAAAGCAGTGAACTCGTTATCGGTCGTATAGAATACACTTGAATAGTCTGTCTTGGTTCTTCCTGTCAGCAGTATGGTTTCATCGTTCAACCTGTAAATGTTCTCGATAATATCAACATCGGTATCGATCTCAACTGCACGGTAAGCCGCTGACATGAGCTGCTTGACATCCTTTGACTTTACATTCTGTTTTTCCTTCTTGGAATTACATGATACAGCACTTCCGGCAACTACAGCAAGCGCCGCTGCAAGTGCTGCGATTCTTCTGGGCATTGTTTTTTTCATAATTATTCCTCTTTTTCTTTTTTATTTTTTCTTCCTTTTGTCTGCTCACTTTCTTTTACTGAGCTTTTTCTTTTTCGGTCTGCTCCGCATTCTTATGCAGCTTTTCTCTCAGCTTTGTCTGTATTTCCGAGAAGTAATTTTCAGCAGATCGTTTAAGAGCTTGTTTTTTCCGCTTAAACTTCCTGTACTCCATTATTATCAGGCATACAAGAGTTATAAGCAATATAGCAAGGAGTAGCCTGCGCACTCCGTAGATGAATGAAAGCCTGAGCTCCACAAGACGTGAAGCGTTCTCCCAGTAGGGATATGTAACGCTGTCCTTTCTTATTACGAGCTGTTCAAGCTTTTTCAGAGCCTTTGTCCTGTTCTCAGGCAAAAAGCGCTCTGTGTTGTTTACAATGCTGATCTTTCCGCTGTACGTATCGGAAAGTCTTTCCTTTACGATGTCATACGTGAAATTCTCAACAGGTTCGGGGGAGACACATTCATAACTTGTCACCTTGGTGAAGTCGGATTGCTCGCCCCTTTCAAAATCAACGGATCCGAATATCTGTCCCGCGGCGTAATATGATATATATGCCTGAGGTACTTTATCCCGGCATTTCTCTTCCGCATTTGTAGACGGAACAGCTATTACTCCGGAAACGAACAATTCGGTATTTCCGATATATATCTTCTTTCCGGCTATATTATCAGAACCGTAAAGCGCAAACGCAAGATTCCGGTCGATCACCGCGCCGTTCTTCAGATAGCTCTCATCGGAGAAGAACGCCCCGCTGAGAAGTTCAAAGTCCCTGAACAGGAAGAAATCTCCTCCTACAGCTGTTATTTCTGCCTCCGACTGACCGTATATCTCACAGCTGACATTTCTTCTGCCTGCTACGGCACTGTATGCCTGAGCTACGAGAGTCCTGCCCCCATCTGAATCAACACCGACATTTTTAAGCTTGCCGGTGATCTCATTTCTGACGCCGTCCGCTTCCTTTGCTGTAAATCCTGCGTCATCGCTGAAGAAGCAGCTTACCTGCGAACATTGCTTTCCGCTGCCGTTGCTCCAGCGATCCGCGGCATAATTATATCTCTGGGACTCAGCCATATTGCTGCCTGCAACAGACAGTATCACTGTTCCTATGACAGCGGCGGCATTTACAGCCGCTATTATCATCTGTCCCAGTCTGTATTTGTTTCTCATAAGGTCCGCACCGCCTTATTTATCCTTCATACGGACCTGAACTCCCGGATCAATGGGTTTGCTCGAAGCGGTTATAACGTAGTCGCCTCTGCTGATGCCGCCTGATACGGCACAGACCGTCTCGTCCTCGGCTTCAAGTCTTACCTCGACTTTTTCAACGTAATAACGGTTGCCGAGCGGAGTATTCTTTGATTCGACCACAAAAACATAATTTCCGTTGAGATCTCCCTTGTAAGCGCTCTTAGGAATGATAGCGTCATATGTACCGCTTCCGCAGGGAACAGAAAGATTAAGGCTGTCGCCTGCGACAACATCGCCCTTGACATCAAAGACAAGCTGTCTGTATTTTGAACCCGCAGAAGTGTCCGGCTTTATCTCCTTGAGAATTACCTCAACATCACCTCTGTAATTGTTGAGGACCTCAGCCGAAATGCCCTTCTTGAGCTTCTTTGCCTTTTCGATCTCTACTCCGTACAGTGTAAGAGTAAAGCCTTCGTCAACAAGGTCTATGGTTGCGGAAGGAACGCCCTCCATAGGCTTCTCGTCGATCTTTGCGTTTACAGCGCTTACCACTCCGCCGAACTTTGCGGTAAACTCTGTGGTTTTTGCTTCCTTTTTCTTCTGCTCGAACTTCTCCTGCATCTTGTCAAGAGCCTTTTTCTGGGCTTCAAGGTCAAGCGCAGCCTTCTTGTCGTCGAGCGAATTCTTCCTCTTGGTCATATTAAAGGAATTGAGTTCGGATTCAAGCTCATTCTGCTTTGCGGTAACGCTTGCGGCAAGTGTTTCATAGGAATCCCCGCTGTTGTTTCCGAAATTGGCGTTATACTCATTTATGCTGTTATTAAGGTCGGAAATACTGACCTTCAACTCAGCTATCCTTGCAACGAGATCGCTCCGTACAGAGCTTTTTGCCTGCTCGTACTCAGCATTTGCCGCGTCTCTGACAGCCTGCTTTGAGTCGGCGTCAGCCTTTGCTATCTCGGCGTTCTCACCGGACTCAACAGCATTTTTGTATATTTCGTAGGCTGCTGTATACTCTTCCTCAGCTGCGCTGCAAGCAGCATAAAGTGAAGCAAGATCGCCGATAAGCTCTACATCAGCGTCCATGTAGGAATTGCTGTCGAGCTGCCTTACTGTGCTCTCATAAGTTTCCTTTTCCGCGGTAATTCTGTCGAGCTCTGCCTTGTTTCTGTTGTATTCGCTCTTTGCATTTGCGTATATTCCTTCGTTGACTCTTGCAGCGTCACGCTTTGAGATAAGTGTGCTGAGATCCTCGCGCAGTATCCTTATTTTCTGATTCTCGCTGGTGTAATCCGTAGGTTCAGTCAGCAGAGCCTTTTCATATTCGAGCTTTGCCTTTTCGAGCGCTTCCTCTTCCTCTTCAAGCTCCTTGCTGCTTACAGTATCCAGAGTGAACAGTACATCGCCTGCCTTTACCTCCTGACCGACCTTAACGTGTATCTTCTTGATTGTCTTACTGCTGTCAACAAGCACATCATAGGACTGGTTGGATTCAACAACGCCGCTCTTGCTGATACGCTCAACGAGCTTTCCTGCTGTTGCAGCCTCTGTACTTACCTCCGCAAGAGACTTGTTCATTATCGTGTTCGAGAAGAAAGTAAGTATAAGCATTATCACAAGAAAAACTATGATGAGTGTCTTTATAAGCTCTCTTCTCCTTAGGGGAGATTTTATTTCTGTCTCTCCTCTCTCCGCAAGTATTTCCTTAACTTCTTTTGTTTCGTTCATATCAATGCTCCTTCTGAAAGAATAGCTCTGTTTTCAATCTTATCCCTTGATGCCGCCGGAATAGGCAATTCCCTCCACAAGATAATCCTCGCCGTAAAGGAACATAAGCACCGTCGGTATCATATATACCGTTCCCACCGCAAACGCAAGTCCGATATCTCCCGTATTTATCTCTGACAGGAACACCGAGAGCGGATGCAGGTTATTGTTTTTCATAAGTACGATCGGCTGCTCCACCATATTCCAGTAGTCGATGAATACCAGCATCGCTATAGAAACGATAGCGCCCTTGCAGAGCGGTACGTATATCTTTGTGAGTATCTTCAGCTCGCTGGCGCCGTCAAGCTTTGCAGCCTCGACGTAGGAAACAGGTATCCTTCGCATTACCTTTGTCAGCAGGAAAATACTGAAGGGCGAAAATATCGCCGGAAGTATGATCGCTCTCCGCGTGTCCAGCATATTGAACTTATCCGCAACAAGGAAATTAGGTACGAGAGTTACCTGATACGGCATTATCATAAGTATGATGTACGCAAAGAAGATAATGCTCTTGAATTTATTCGGATACCTTGAGAATCCGTATGAAGTCAGTACAGCAACAAGTATCTGGAACACGGTTATCGGAACTGTGAGTATAACAGAATTCCAGAACTTCATAAGATAATCCGAATTCTGTATCAGCACCGCCTTGTACTGAGCAAAGGTGACCTTGTCGGGAATGAATTTCAGATTGACGTTCTTGGAAATGATATCCTTTTTTGCTGATGTCATATTTTTGAACATCGCACCGTAGTTAGTGGTTATCTCCTTCGACGTCATAAACGAATTGGCTACCGTCAGCACGGTAGGCATCAGGAACATCAGTGCCGCAAACAGCACGAATACAAGTATCATGCAGTTGAAAGCCCTGCGTCTGTTCCTCGGTGTAAAAAGCCTGGTCCTCATCAGTTCTCCACATCCTTTCCGAAAATGTTTTCGGCGATGAGAAGAACCGCCATTATCACTATCATCACGAGCGCGAGCAATACCGCAGCAGATGACAGCTTCTGGTAGTCAAGGCTGTTGAAGGTATTGTTCATAAAGTGCTGAAGCATATACAGCTTATCCTGAGGATAGTTTCCCGTGAGGAGGTATACCTCACGGAATATCTTGAATGAATTTATCATCGAGAGTATGAGAACGAAAAGTATCGTAGGCGAAAGATATCTCAGCTTGATATGTATGAACTTGTACCAGCTTCCCGCGCCCTCAAGGTCCGCGACCTCGATTATATCCCTCGGTATCGCACAGAGCGCCGACATGAACAGTATCATATTGTATCCGAGATTCTTCCACAGGAACATACATATTATAATGACCTGTCCGTACGGTGACTTTATCCAGTCTACCGACTGACCGCCGAAATGCTCTATCAGCTGGTTCAGGGTTCCGTGATTATGGAATATTACCTGCCACACAAGAACTACCGAAGCAGTCGGGACCATGAGCGGACTCAGGAAAAATGTCCTGAAAATACTCTTTCCGGGAATGTTCCTTTCAAGCAGCATCGCCAGTCCCAGCGAAAGGATCACTGCCAGCGGAACAGACACGACCGAGAAGAACGCAGTGTTCTTCACAGCCTTCATGAACGCGGTATTGCTGAAGAGCTTCGTGTAGTTCTCTATACCCACGAAATCCTTCAGTACCGGGTTGTTTATAAGAGAATAATATATAACTATGCAGAACGGAATGAAAAAAAACAGCATTACGCCGATAAAACTCGGAAGAACGCAGATATTGCTGAATACTCTTTCTCCCTTTCTTCCGCACTGGTTTTTTGTCTTGTTTTTCATTTGAACACAACCTCAATGATTTCTCTTGCTCTTGAATTTTTTCTTTAAATTACCGCTTCTCCGCAATGAAACGGCAGCGGTGCTTTCATCGCTCTTCCGCAGGATTATCTCCTGATCCTCCATAGGCGATCTGTGTGTAAAAGGTATATGTCTCTGCCGAAAGACATATTATGCAAGCTGTGCCTGTAATGTAACCGATCAATAAATAAGATGTGTTTATATGCTTTAAAAATACCGCTACCTCAAAACCGCATAATATGCACCGATCGATTAGTCAGACATATGCAGCCGGGATTACGGCTATAAAGCACTTCAGCTAAAACGCTTAATTACTATAATACAACTTTGATAAAGAGTTGTCAATAAAATGAACGGACTTTTAACTTATTCTTTACCAAATACTATATCTGTGTTAGATAATAAAGGTAAGGGCACGTTTTTTTTGTTGATTTTTCCCGTCATTATTATCACGCTTTCACAGCACATTTATTATCTTACATCACAAACGTGACAATAACGTGACTTATAAATTACAAAACCGTCACTTTTGCCTTAACTCTTCTAAATAATAAGACGTTCATAAACAGGCTTTTGTGACATTATTTTCCGAAAAAAACGAGCTATTCTTAGTTAATCGGCATTTTGACTTTCACCAAAGTGCGGAAGGCGAGTTTTTTTAGTCAATGTGACTGTTTTTCAAATGTGCTATTGACATTTCATTTTCAGTATGGTACAATATTTTCTGTTGAAACGCCGTGCGGGTGTAGTTCAATGGTAGAATGTCAGCCTTCCAAGCTGAACACGTGGGTTCGATTCCCATCACCCGCTCCAAGTACTTAGCAGCTTTAGCTGCTAAATTTTTCTGTGCGCCTTTAACTCAGCTGGATAGAGTAACTGCCTTCTAAGCAGTAAGCCGCTGGTTCGAATCCAGCAAGGCGCGCCATTCCGAAACTCTCCGTTACTTGACTCCATCTAATGGAGAGCTTTCGCTTTTACTTACTGAATATGGTGGGTGTAGCTTAGCTGGTTAAAGCGTCGGATTGTGGTCCCGAAGACCGTGGGTTCGAATCCCATCTCCCACCCTCATGAAATAGGCACTTTCGAGAAATCGGAAGTGCTTTTTTCTAAGATTTTTTCTAATATAAATGTCCCCGCAATTGCGGGGACTCTCTGTACCTATCCCATAAGCTTTGCTCTATCATGATACTAAACAAATCAGAATTTAAGGCATTTTATTTTGCGATATTTTCATTGAAATCATCAACCGCTTCTATGATGTCAGGATTTGTTGAATCTGCGCCCAATGTTATTGCCCATTTTAAAAGATCAGTAGATATAAGGTCGCACAATTCTAATAATCGCCGATAATCCCAGTCATCAGTGATATTTATAAAACGAAATACTGTTTGTTTGATCTTGGGAAATACCCATTCAACAGGAAACTGTTTTAGGCAATTTCTTCCGATCGTGATCGGCATAACACTCGTTGGATTACAAGCCCAGAAAACAAGCTTTCCTACAATTTCAGAAGCCACTTCATCAGAAAGATCCATAATTTCAGACACGCTGAAATAAATTTCCTTATTGGCAATTTTGTTAAGAGATTCTGCAATTGCTTCTTCATAAGGATGCATACAATACCTCCTAAATCCCGTGTTTATAATATTAACCTACTTACTATCCATATTATACACTCATTGACGTAAGCGTTACAAGAGATAATAGAATAGCAATTGCTTTTTTCATTGCTTCACCTTCCTTTTTAAGTCTTTAACTATTAGACGTCCGGGAATAAAAAAACTCTCACATTTTTTTATTTCATTACAGCCAAAAGTCAGGATCGCTGCCGTAGCTGCACTTAGAAGTGGCATAACATTCCTTCCGGTAAAGTACATACAAAATATGGAAGTCCCCGCAGCCGCGGGTACTTTATGCACCGTTATTTTCCGTAAGCAGCAGCAAAATCCGTCCCGTTATTGAGCTCGTCAAGCAACTCTAGCAATCCCTGCTGTCCGTGTTCCTCTATCCAGCCGGCAAGCTCATGCTTAGCATTCAGGTAGCGGAAGCGTCTGTCCTCCGCTTCTCCTGCATAGAACTCCGCAGGAGTGTCCATATCTTCAAGGGCAATGATGTTTTTTCCGCTGTCCGTCTGCTTTATCCACTGTTCCTCGCTGTACTGCTCACGGTAGTCATTCTGCGTGGCAAGTCCCTCATCGAACCATGTCGGTATACGTTTCAATGCCTCATTTGAAAGCCGTGTGTGCAGCTCTGCATGGGTGATCTCATGCGCTATAATGTCAAGCTTCAGATACTCGTCCGATATGCATATATAGTGCTTTTTTGAAGGCGCAAAATAAGTGGGAGTGGCGTGATCTTCACCAAGCTTTGAGATAAGTTTTTCGTCATCGCATATAATGATGACCGTCTCGTCCCAAAAATCAAGTTCTCCGAAGAAAGCCCTGTCACGCTCCTCTGCCTGCCTGATAAGATCAAGAACTTCCTGCTGATCTCCTGAATAATCTTTGTTGATATAGACCTTGTCTGCGATTTCTGTAAATGAAGGTCTGTACGGCACGGTCATCAGATAACCGCATTGATTGAACTGGAAGAAATAAACAGCTGCCGCTGTGATCAGTAACAATATTGCAGCAATAAAACAGCTAAGGAGCTTCTTCTTTGTCTTCATATCTCTCTTGCCTCATATATCTTCGCAGAAACAAACCACGAAACAATGAATATTATCAGAGCAGCTGCAAGGATAACTGCAATAAATACCGGCTGAGTAACCCTTGAAATATAAGATGTCAGATCCTTCTTGATAAAAAATGCTGTCAGACCTGCAATGGCAACACCTGTTACAGTAAAGTATACCAGTCTGCCCTTGGCAGTACCGAATTTAAAATCAAAAGGATACATAATTGAAGGAAGAATGATCGAAGCAGAAGCTGCCGCAGTGAGATAGCCCACAATATCATTCATGCCGATAGTTTTATCCTTGTTTACGATATTTATGGCGATCAATGCTGCCAGCGACAATATGACCGACAACAATGACGCCATAAGCGCAACGATATATTTTGAAGAAACGATATCTTTTTTATCCACCGGGAAACACACCGAGTATTTGTCCCATCTGCTTGTTTCATCAACAGTCAGTACCTGATTTACAAGCATTGGGAAAAGCAGCGGTATAAACATGATATATGCGGCGCTGTTCATGACTACTCCGAACACCGCCATTAATAATATGCAGAATAACTGCATTTTGTTATTCTTTATCAGTACAAGAATTTCCTTTGTAATAAGACCCTTCATCATTTCAGTTTTCCTCCTTAGCCATAAATACGAACAGATCCTCTATCGAAACAGGTTTTGTAGTGAAGGACTGAGGTATCATATTTCTGTCAACGATAGCCTCTGTGCTCCACTTGTTCGAGCGCTTGCCCTTGATCGCGTTTGCGTCAAGTTCCGCAAGCTGTTCTTCGGTAGTGTTTATAAATACATACTGCTCCAGCAGATTGTCCTTTTCTTCGCAGAGCATGAGCTTTCCCTTATGCATAAAAGCGATATAATCGCAGAGCTTTTCAAGGTCGCTTACGATATGTGAGGATATCAGTATGGAGTGGTTTTCCTCGCGGGTGAAGTCATTGAGAATGTCGATTATCTCATCTCTTACAAGTGGATCAAGTCCGCTTGTAGGCTCGTCGAGTATGAGAAGCTCAGCATTATGTGAAAGAGCCACCGCAATACCGAGTTTCATTTTCATGCCTTTTGAAAAATCTGAGAAAGCCTTGTTCTTAGGAAGGTCAAACTTGTCCAGATATTCATTGTACAGCTTTTCGTCCCAGTTGCTGAACATATTCTTCATTATCTTATTTATATCGTTTGCGTTCAGCTTATCGGGGAATCCGACTTCATCAAGAACAACGCCGATACGGTTTTTCAGCTTTGCCGAGATCGGCTGTCCGAGGACTTCTATGCTGCCGTCATATTTTATGGAGCCGAGAATAGAACGGATAGTCGTACTTTTTCCCGCGCCGTTTTCACCGATGAGACCGAGGATACAGCCCTGAGGCAGTGAAAACGAAACATTATCAAGTGTAAAGCCCTTGTATTTTTTTGTAAGATTATTGATATTTAATGCGTTCATAAAAGCATCTCCTTTAGTTTTCGCTGAGGTATTTGTACATATCTATTATATCTTCAGTAGAAAGACTGCACGAGGCGGCTCGCTGCCGGACTTCCGTCAGAAGCTCCTCTATTTTTTTGAGGTTTTCCTCGCGCAGAAGCTCGGTATTCTTGGGAGCCACAAAGCAGCCCTTGGCAGGCTGGGTATATATGAATCCCTCGCGTTCGAGCTCGTCGTATGCACGTTTTGTAGTTATCACGCTTATACGAAGGTCTTTTGCAAGATTTCGTATTGACGGGAGCGGATCGTTTTCTTTCAGTTCTCCGTTTATGATACTGCTTTTGATCTGATTGTAGATCTGGTCATAAATGGGAGCGCCGTTTTTATTATCAATGAATATATTCAAAACATCACCTCTTGAAGCAGAACTGTTAATCAAGTTTCATCTGTATATGCACAGTATACACAGATGAAACAGATTTGTCAATACAGCTGGATATTCTTTGTATGATATTACAATTTAGAGAAAAGTAATCAGTATATTTATGTGCGTTATATACAAAATGTTATTCTCTTTCAAGGGCAATCAGCATAAAAAAATTTCATGGAGCTTTTAGTTGTTCAGCAGTGGTAAGACCAATTTCAAAAAGGCAATTTTACTGTTTGCACCTGAAAACAAAGTCCGAAACAAAGCTGTTTGAACTCCAAAACGGCAGTTATACTAAGAGCACTTTTTTGTTATAATAATTTTATATCTCATGTGTACTCACAAATACTAATACGCACTGTAAATCCGCATATCTCGTGGCATATACCCCAGCAGACGTATTTTGTGAATAATGCTGCATTATAGTATTTTAATTACTTTTTCATAGGGAATATTAACAAAAAAAGGGTTGCTCTTTAACATTCCCTGTGGTATAATGGTACTATAGTATTTTTAATCAGTCGGCCCTCACCATATAACTGATACCAAAACTAAAAAACCCACTCTGACATCAGGATCGCAAAAGACATAAACAGATATATTTCAGTGCAAAATAAAACGAGGATACTATAATTTTACGTTTCTGATATGGATACAGTACACACAAAGTCAGTATACAGGCGGTACCGACATATTGTTTTTCACTGTACACACAAAGTTATAAAGGAGGAAGAAAAATGAAAAAACTGATTTCAAAACTAATATCCGCTTCTCTGGCAGCAGCAATGCTCATCATGACCGCACCGCGCGGTATATACGCTCCGCGTGTTAAAGCCGAAAGCTCTGTCACCTACACAAAAACACTTTACGGCGAGAAAGGTTCACTTAACTATGGCTATGTAATGGCTCCCGAAGGGGACGAAAAGCTGCCGGCTGTGGTTTTCTTCCACGGTCTGGGAACTCCGAATGAAAATCTGTCAAATTCCATCATGTCAAAAATGACTTCATGGGTAAACGCAGGCTACCTTCAACCTATAATATTTGTATCACCTTATATCGAAAAAACAAAACGATATAACAATCAGAACGAAGATTTCCGCGTATACGTCCGTAACGAATTCTCTTCTGTATTGAAGCAGATGGAAAACGGAACGCTCTGCGACCGAATAGATACTTCAAAGGCTTTTTCAGTTGCCGGTTTTTCAATGGGCGGAGCTGCCTCGCTTTATGTAGGCAGCAAGTTCAGGGATAAATTTCCCAACGTAGGTTCACTCAGTCCTGCTCTGCAGTATTTGTACTATGACAATAAGAACAAAAAAGAAGAAGGCTGGGCATTGTCCGATGACGCTACCAGAGATTTCGGATTCGCTTCAAAGAGCCAGAATCCTCACCTTCTCTTCTCATGCAGCTATACAGAAGCAAACCACGCACATTATCAATACGTTGACTATTTCAACGAGAGATTCGGTAAAAAGAATAATTTCCAGAATCATATTTTCCCGTCCGGAAATCATGATTTCACCCAGCTTTCAAGAGGTCTCTTCTGTTTCCTTTATTTTACGCAGCACGATAAACTTCCCGATGAAGATACTATAAGAGCTGCGCTTGGTTCATCAGCAGTCGGAACAGTAAAGCTCCCGTCAGATGATTCATCGGACGATATGCAGATCATTAGTCAGGTTATAAACGCCGGTCCGGCAACAACCACTAAGGCTACAACTAAGGCTACAACGACCACTACTAAAAAGCCTACTACGACTACAACTAAGGCTGCCACAACAACTACTAAAAAGCCGACTACGACTACAACTAAGGCTACAACGACTACTACTAAAAAGCCGACTACAACTACAACTAAGGCTACAACGACTACTACTAAAAAGCCGACTACGACTACAACCAAGGCTACAACGACTACTACTAAAAAGCCTACTACGACTACAACCAAAGCAACAACTACTACTAAAAAGCCTACCACAACTACAACCAAGGCTGCCACAACTACTACTAAAAAGCCGACTACGACTACAACTAAGGCTACCACAACTACTACTAAAAAGTTAACCACAACTACTGCAAAGCCTACAACCACTACTACCAAGGCTACCACAACCACAACAAAGCCTACTACAACTACCACCAAGGCAACAACAACTACTACCAAGCCTACTACAACTACCACTAAGGCTACCACAACTACTACAAAGCCTACAACAACTACCACTAAGGCAACTACGACTACAACAAAGCCTACAACAACTACTACCAAGGCTACCACAACCACAACAAAGCCTACTACAACTACCACTAAGACTACAACGACCACAACAAAGCCTACTACAACTACCACTAAGGCTACCACAACTACTACAAAGCCTACTACAACTACCACTAAGGCTACCACGACCACAACAAAGGCTACCACTACAACTGCTCATGTAACTACCGCAGTTACTACAACTACAGCAAAACCGATCAGATATATGCTCGGCGACGTTGACGGAAACGGCGAGATCAATGCTGTAGACGCTTCACAGATCCTGAAACATTATGCACTTATCTCAACAAGTAAAAAAGGCATTTTCAGTAAGCTCCAGGAACTTGCAGCAGATATAAACGGCGACGGTGAGATAAATCCTGTAGACGTTTCTCCTGTTTTATCATATTATGCTTTCGCTTCAACAATAATAAAAGTATTCATCTCATTTGAAGACTACGTGTCAAGCAGATGGAACGATATAGCTAATAAGAGCTGAATAATGTATCAGCTTCATCAAAAAAGTCCCCGCAAATGCGTAATGTCATTAAGCTAATCAAATACGTAAAAGAACAGGAGTATGTTTGGAATATGACCAGACATACTCCTGCTGTTACATTCGCAAAAAATGCATGACGAAAAGACAGATCCGAGA
>JAEEGJ010005235.1_pt1 | contig 41456 bp, 41 predicted proteins | sample 8958761 | NCBI WGS metagenome assembly JAEEGJ01 (sample SAMN16246546, study PRJNA631951) | gut metagenome | biome: gut microbiome; feature: rumen; material: RS-attached | host: Bos | place: Iran: Karaj | collected 2018-10 | reverse complement strand
CGGTGAAAACATTCTTGATAAATTCAAAAAATACGGAAAATACATCTATTATTGTCCAAATGAGCTTTCGTATGAAACCAATACGCTCATTAAAGAGAATATAGTAAGATCCATGATCAAGAATTACAGCTATGCTTATCCCGATCAGATCAAAGTTTACATTGGTGTTGATACGAATGCTTATCCTTGTGAAGATGATTTCACGCAGGGTAAAGCCGGTTTCACCAAGTATAGCCCATACAGATCACAGCTTTATTTCTTCTGTGCAATGTGTGCGTTTATATATATCCTTCTTTTGATCGTATCTATTTCTCAGATTTCCGTTATACCGGAAACGACCGAGAACAGAACGGCGACAGAGCTTATTACTCTTAGAGGGCTTGCTATAATGGCGGTTCCTTTAGGGATAACATATCTTGCTTCCATGACCTACAAGGGAAGCATGGACAGACTATTAGAGAATCCGGTTGTCCTGATACTTGTAGGAATTGGCGTATTTATCGCGGATATCGGACTTCTTGATCTTATATATAACCTTACAGAAAAAGGAAAGAGCGGTCTTTTATGGAAAGACAGCCTTATCAAGAAGCTTGTCTTCGGTGCGAAGGATGTTGTTGTAAATACAACAAATAACGCCAGCGTAATTGTGCGCACATGGGTCCCTTATGCGATCTTTGTTGTGATCAATATTCTTCTTGTGCTTATTGGTATTCCCGGCATCGTTATTGCGGTGATCATGGATATAATGATCGGAGTATTCGTATACAGACAGAATCTTGACAGAGATAAGATCATCCATGTAATTGAGAATATCAAAAACGGGGATGTCAGTGCCAAGGTTGATGTGGAGAATCTTCGTTCCGACAACGTAGCACTTGCCGAAGCCGTTAATTCGATCGGTGATGGTATTAAGATGGCTGTAGATACCAGCATGAAGGATGAGAAGATGAAGGCGGATCTTATAACCAATGTCTCACATGACATTAAGACGCCTCTTACTTCGATCATCAATTATGTTGATCTTATAAAAAGAGAAAAGATTGATAATGACAAGGTTAAAGAGTATGTAGATGTCCTTGATCAGAAATCTCAAAAGCTTAAACAGCTTACTGAGGATCTTGTTGAAGTAGCCAAGATCAGTTCGGGTAATATCAATATTAATCTTCAGAGAACCGATTTTGTAGAGCTTGTTAATCAGACTATTGGCGAATTCTACGAGAAATTTGAGGACAGTAATCTTACTCCGATATTTAAACATGAGGCTGTCAGCATGTGTATTACGGCTGATGCACATCATCTTTGGAGAGTTATAGAGAATCTACTCAACAATGTTTGTAAATACGCGCTTTCCGGAACAAGAGTATATATGGATATGAAATACGTTCCCGGAAAAGACAACAGAAACAACGTTGAGTTTTCCATAAAAAACATTTCCGCTACTGAGTTAAATGTTGATGTAAGCGAGCTTACGGAGAGATTTATAAGAGGAGATGTATCGAGAGCGACGGAAGGAAGCGGGCTTGGATTATCAATAGCCAAGAACCTCACCGTGGCGCAGAACGGAAGCTTTGATATAAAGCTAGACGGAGACCTGTTTAAGGTTGTTATCAGCTTTGAGGCTGTTTAACAATACATAAAGGGAAAGAGAAAAGAGAGGGAAAACGCCTTGACAAGTTACGACTTGCCAAGGCGCTTTCTCTATATTATAAGTATTATTTTAATCAAAAAGCTCTGTCGGTGTCTTGCAACCTGAGTTATATTTCTCAACGATCTCGTGGATCTTGTCTGTAGGCATGTTAACCGTTGACATTGAAGCATCGTGATTTAAGAAGTTAATGATGGTTGCAAGGAATTTACCCATATCTGCGATGAAGATATATTCTCTTTTGGTAATCTCTTCATCCATATATGTGAGATTTGTTGTGATAACGGCGTCGAAGTATCCCTTTTCATAGCCTTCATCAAACTTGTCCATTCCGTCGGTGAAAAGACCGAATGTAGTACAGATAAATACGCGCTTGGCACCCATGTTCTTGAGCTGTCTTGCGGTATCTATCATACTCGAACCTGAGGAGATCATATCATCGATTACGATAACATCTCGTCCTTTTATATCGGAACCTAAGAATTCGTGAGCAACGATGGGGTTGGAACCGTTAACGACATGAGCATAATCACGTCTCTTGTAGAACATACCGGTATCTGCGCCGATAACGTTCGCAAAATAAACGGCTCTATCAAGAGCACCCTCATCGGGAGAGATAACCGTCAGATGATCCTTATCAACGATAAGGTCATCGATATGTGACAGAAGGGCCTTCATAAACTGATATGAAGCCAGGAAGTTATCAAATCCTCCGAGAGGCTTAGCGTTGGATATTCTTGGGTCGTGAGCATCAAAGGTGATGAAATTGGAGATTCCCATGTCATAGAGCTCTTTAAACATCTGAGCCGCATCAAGGGATTCCATTCCGTTTCTCTTGTGCTGTCTTCCTTCATAGAGGAAGGGCATTATTACGTTAATTCTTTTGGCTTTGCCTGTAAGGGCACCGATAACTCTCTTAAGATCCTGATAATGATCGTCGGGAGATTTGTGATTAACGTAGTTGTACATCTTGTAAGTAATGCTGTAATTGCAGATATCCGTAAGGATATAGACATCGTTACCGCGGACACTCTCGTTAATGGTGGCCTTAGACTCGCCGCTTCCGAATCTGTCCATGGTAAAGTGGATTTTGTAGCTGTCCTTAACATAACCGTGAAATGCGGGATCGTTACCCGGCATTGAATAGAGCTCGTGTCTGAACTGTGAAATATAAGAATCTACGCTGTTTCCCAGTTCCAAAGCAGACTCCATAACGATAAGATTAAGAGGCGCTACGGGAATAGTACCTTCCAAAAGGTGAAAATCAGGCATAATAATTCCTTTCATATGGTTTGTATTTCTTCCATATATTGTTTTATCATCATAATTACTGACACGTCAAGGAAATTCATGTATAATAACACCCGGGAGTATTAGCTTAAAAGAGGTAATAATATTAGATGAATTCAGAAAAAGGTCATCTTATCGGCAACGTTGTAGAAGGAAGTATTGCCGAAGAAATGAATATTGAGCCGGGCGACAGACTCCTTAAGATCAACGATCAGGATATCGGGGATATCTTTGATTTTCAGTATCTTGTTCAGGATGAGCATCTTGATGTACTTATTCTTAAATCAAACGGAGAAGAGTGGCTTCTCGACATCGACAAAGAGTTCGATGAGGATCTTGGCATAGAGTTCGATAACGGACTTATGGACAATTACAGGTCCTGCAGCAATAAATGCATTTTCTGTTTTATAGATCAGATGCCTAAGGGTATGCGTGATACTCTGTACTTTAAGGATGATGACTCAAGGCTTTCTTTTTTGCAGGGAAATTATGTAACTCTTACCAATATGTCCGACAAGGACATAGACAGAATCCTTAAATATCACCTTTCGCCTATCAACGTATCTTTTCAGACCACCAATCCCGAGCTTCGTTGCAAGATGCTTGGTAACAGGTTTGCGGGCGAAGCACTTAAGAAAGTCGACAGGCTCTGTGCTCCGGGTACCGGAATAGAGCTTAACGGCCAGATAGTTCTGTGTAAGGGTGTTAATGACGGAAAAGAGCTTGAGAGGTCGATACGTGACCTTGCCGGGTATATTCCCAACCTTCAGAGCGTTTCAGTTGTTCCCGTGGGACTTTCCAAGTACAGAGACGGGCTTTATCCGCTCGAGCCTTTTAACAAAGAGGATGCCGAGCAGGTCATCGATCTGATAGAAGGCTGGCAGAAAAAGGTATATGCCGAGCACGGGTTCCATTTCATTCACGCTAGTGATGAGTGGTATTTCCTGGCGGGTAGGGATTTTCCCAAGGCAGAGACATACGATGGCTATATTCAGCTTGAGAACGGCGTCGGTATGATGAGACTTCTCATAGATGAATATAATGAGGCGCTTGAAGTTATTAAGAGCGAACATGCACAGCATCTTTTATCTGTTAAAAGAAATATCTCAATAGCAACGGGAAGACTTGTTTATCCTTGTATCAAAGCTATGGCAGATAAGGCCATGGAACTGTGTGAGGGCCTTAAAGTTAATGTTTATGAGATTGTAAATGAGTTCTTTGGTGAGAGGATTACCGTTTCGGGGCTTCTTACAGGTCAGGACATTATTAAGCAGTTAAAAGAAAAAGAGCTTGGATCTATGCTTTATCTACCCGAGAACCTGCTTAGAAGCGGAGAGGATTATTTCCTCGATGATCTAAGGGTTTCGGATGTGGAAAAAGAGCTTTCGGTAGATATTGGGATATCCAAGTGCGACGGACATGAGTTCGCAGCTCTTATGTTTGATATTCCCGTTGAAGAAACTTATTAATTACAGTCTTTTATAAAGGAAAAAATATGAGTAGAAAAAATATAGTTGCAGTGGTCGGAAGGCCAAACGTCGGTAAATCCACGCTTTTTAATGCAATGGCAGGTAGCAGGATCGCTATCGTTCAGGATACGCCGGGCGTTACAAGAGACAGATTATATCAGGATGTGGAGTGGCTTAATCACAACTTCACCCTTATCGATACAGGCGGTATTGAGCCCGATTCCAAGGATATCATCCTTTCTCAGATGAGAGAACAGGCTCAGATAGCGATAGACACTGCCGATGTCATTATTTTCATGGTCGATGTCAAGCAGGGACTTACGGATTCTGATTCCAAGGTTGCCGATATGCTCAGAAGATCGGGTAAACCTGTTGTTCTGTGCGTCAATAAGGTTGATAACTACACAAGGGATTCACTTGATGTTTACGAGTTCTATAACCTTGGTATCGGTGAGCCTTTCCCTATTTCAGCCGTTAACAAGCAGGGAATCGGCGATCTTCTTGAAGAGGTTGTAAGCCATTTCCGCAAGGATTCGATCAATGATGACGAGGACGACACCACCAAGATCGCGATAATCGGAAAGCCCAATGTCGGTAAGTCTTCAATTATCAACAAGCTTATCGGTGAGAACAGACTTATTGTGTCTGATATTGCGGGAACTACACGTGATGCCATCGATACTGAGATCAAGTATAACGGCAAGAACTATACTTTTATCGATACAGCCGGACTTAGACGTAAGAGTAAGGTCAAGGATGCGCTTGAGCACTACATGATCGTTAGAACCGTAGGAGCCGTAGAGAGAGCCGATGTAGCTATCCTTGTTATTAACGCTGAGGAAGGCGTTACCGAGCAGGATGCCAAGATCGCGGGTATTGCACATGAGAGCGGCAAGGCAGTCATTATCGCGGTAAATAAATGGGATCTTATTGAGAAAGACAATCATTCGGTAAAAGAGTTTACGAAGAATATCAGAAATACGCTTCCGTTCATGAACTATGCGGAGATAATCTTTATATCCGCAGAGACCGGACAGCGACTTGTTAAGTTATATGAGCTCATCGATATCGTAAGCGAGAATCATTCGATGAGAGTTGCAACCGGTGTTCTTAACGAGATCATGACGCAGGCCGTTGTTATGCAGCAGCCTCCGAGTGATAAGGGTAAGATACTTAAGCTTTACTACATCACGCAGGCATCCGTTAAACCGCCGACCTTTGTTATTTTTGTAAATGACAAAAAGCTGATGCATTTCAGCTATACAAGATATATCGAGAATCAGATAAGAGAGGCGTTTGGCTTTAAAGGTACGCCGCTACGATTCATCATCAGGGAGAGAAAAGAGGATAAGTAATGTTAGAAAGAGTATTGTGTTTGGTTATCGGTTATGTATTTGGCATGTTTCAGACTGCCGTACTTTACGGTAAGATGAAGGGAGTAGACATCAGGAGCGTTGGAAGTGGTAATGCCGGTACGACCAATACACTGAGGGTTATGGGAACTAAGGCAGGACTTATTGTTCTTTTGGGAGATATGCTTAAGTGCATACTTGCTATTGTTGTTACATTTTTCCTTTTTACAAAAGGAAATCCTGAGTATAAGTACCTTTACATGATCTATACGGCTGCAGGCTGTGTACTTGGTCATGATTTCCCGTTCTTTCTTAAATTCAAAGGCGGAAAGGGAATCGCATGTACTGCAGGCTATATTATTTCTATGGGATGGAAGTTTGTTGCTGTCGGACTTCTTGCGTTCTTTATTCCTTTTAACATTACGCATTTTGTCTCAGTCAGCAGCCTTTGCCTTTACACAGTCTTTTTTATCCAGACTGTAGTTTTTGGACAGATGGGGCTTTTGGGAGCGCTTCCGCAGAGTGAACTCAATGAAATCTATATTATTGTATTTATTCTTACTGCGCTTGCTTTTTATCAGCACAGAGGAAATATAAAGAAGCTGATCTCAAAGACTGAGAGAAAGACCTATTTAACTAAGAAAAATAAGATAGACTAAAATATATTTTTGGAGGACCTGATTTGGGTACACAAGTTGGCATAGTGGGTGCGGGAAGCTGGGGTATTGCTTTGGCGCACGTGCTTTCAGGTAACGGACATGACGTAACGGTATGGTCAAGGAGTGAAGACAGCGTTTCCAAGCTGCGTGCGTACAGAGGAAACGAAGAAAAGCTTCCGGGTATTAAGCTTCCCGAGAGCGTTAAGTTCACTTCTGATATGGAAGAGACAGTTAAGGATAAGGATGTGATCGTTGTCGTTGTTCCTTCGGCACATATGCGCGAAACGATCAAGCGCATGAAGCCTTTTATAAACGAGAGCGAAGAACATAAGCAGATAATCGTTAATTGCAGCAAAGGTATTGAAGAAGAATCGCTTATGGTGATGAGCGACGTTATTCTTGATGAGCTTCCGGGCTGCCATGTATGCGTATTGTCCGGACCTTCTCATGCCGAGGAAGTCGGAAAGAGCATGCCTACTACAATAGTTGTAGGTGCTTTTGATAAAGATATCGCTAAATACGTTCAGAACATATTTATGAACGATTACTTCAGGGTATATATAAGCCCGGATATGCTTGGAATAGAGATCGGTGCGGCTCTTAAGAATGTCGTTGCTCTTGCCGCCGGTATCGCTGACGGATTCGGCTGTGGTGATAATGCCAAGGCTGCGCTTATTACCAGAGGAATTACCGAAATCTCAAGGCTTGGAATGGCTATGGGCGGTAAATTCGAGACCTTCGCAGGTCTTTCGGGTATCGGGGATCTTATCGTTACTTGCGCATCCATGCATTCCCGTAACAGACGTGCCGGAATCCTCATCGGACAGGGCAAGACATATCAGGAAGCCATGGACGAAGTTAAGATGGTCGTAGAGGGCGTCTACAGTGCCAAGGCAGCTCTTAGGCTTGCCGAGAAGTACGACGTTGAGATGCCTATCATCAAGGCTGTTAACGATATCTTATTTAGCGGAAAGTCACTTCAAGAAGCTGTTAAAGATCTTATGTTAAGAGATAAGAAGATAGAAAATAATAACTTGGAGTGGTGAATTAAGATTGGAACATAATGAAGCGATTGCAGGAACTTACTGTTCTTGCAGCCGCTTTTTTATTGCAACAAAATAAGAGGAATAATTGTGTTATATATAGAGAAACGGTTGTTTTATTAATAGACGGATATTATAATGTTAAGCAAAGAGTTACATTATATAATGTTCTATAAAAAAGTATTTGTTGGAATGGAGAGGGAAATAAATGACCAGAGAAGAGAGAACACAGCATGCATTTGATATAAGTAGTAAGTATGTATCCCGGATAAGCCCTGAGAATACTGAAATCATGCAAGAAATTAAGCAATTGCCTATTCAGGATATTATTACTATATATTCTAATGCTCGCTATGCTTTTAAAAATAATATGTATGTGGGTATTAATCTTGAAGCATATGAGAATCGTGAATATGATGCGGTTATATTCGTAAAAGCAATTGATTATTTAAAAGAAATAATAATTGATAATCTTAAAGATGCTAAGTGTCTTTGGATAATAACGGATAAAATAACTCGTTCGCCTTTTATAAATGATAATGACGGGGTATGGCTTTTTACAGAAAAAGATTATGCCGACGAATGCGTTGATTATTTTATGCAACGTTACAGAACGACTTTTGAAGTAGCAGAAATACCGCATGAAAATATATATAAATTTATGGGTACAACAGCATATATGAAAGGAGCTCTATTTTTTCATGTGGATGAAGGAGCTTATGCCAATATAGAATTAAAAAACAGCGATGTTGTCACTCCACCTGATTTTAGTAATGTTTCAATGATCAATCGTCCTGTTATGAATCCTGCTTATTATAGAGCTGTAGCTAAATTTCAGCAGGAACGATTTTACAGAGCTGATTATGATGGGAAGAAAGATAAACTTCGTAAGTTAGAAGATGATATGATTAAAGCCTTCTGTGAGGCCAGATTCCTTATCCCTGTAAAAGGAATGGGTCAACTTAAAAAGAATTCAGAATCAACAGATTCCGGTAATGGCGAAGCGGTATTAAAAAAAGGAACTACTATAACAATTCCATCTTTAACTAAGGGAGAAGGTGAAACTTTTACCAAAGCCACGCCGGTTTTTACTGACTGGGAAGAGTTTAATAAAGTGTATTCACAGGATGAATGGGGAGGATGGATATGGAAAGCGTCCGATCTGGCAGGAGCGCCTGATGATTTTGTTGTGATAAATGCTGCTTCTTTAGGCTTTGAAATGTCAAAGAAAATGATTGAACAATCTTTTGATATATATGAAAAAGAGTTTAAATCCTAAGTTTTTAAAGGAGCGATGGTATTATGAGATGGCATATGAGATATATTGATTATACGATTTATGAAAGCAGCAAACTTGCAACTTTGATAAGTGCTATCGGGGCGACGGCTCTTGAAGTGGGGATTCCTGTTTTATTATTTATAGTGGTACTAATTTCGCAAGGTGTTAAAGACGATGAAGCAATGATATTTCTTCTTGTTTCTATTGTGCTCGTAATCTTCGGTGCGCTTTGTAAATTTAAATGGGCTGAAAAAATAGCTGATAATGCGATAAAAAATTCAAATAACCAAAGAAATACATAGCGCGGGTGTAGAAAAATGTGTGAAAAGATAATTCGATGTCATAAATGTGATAAAGAATATAAGATAAAAAATAAAAATCATTTTATCTGTATATGTTCAGAATGTATGACTGGTTATACTATTGAGACTTTAGATGAAACTAAGATGGATTATGATATTTTTCTGGATGAGAAAAAAGTAGGATATATAGAAGAAAGAATCAATCCTGTTGTTAAGAGCCATGTGGCTCGAAAGATACACTGTTTAGGCGAATGCGTCAGGACTGAAAGTAAAGATGCAAATGAGATAATTGATGAAATCATAAATGCTATAAAACAAGCTCATGAAAAAGAAGTAATAAATCAAGATAATAAAAAGGCGCTTATTGAAAAGTATTGTAAAGATTATAACGGTCAGGATGTCTTGCTATATTCTCATGATTATTTGGGATATCAGGAATCGCAAGTGGCTTTAAGAAATTTTGGACAAGGACAATGGTTGATTGATGAGAAATACTTTTTAAGCGGAGAATTTAGATTCGAGAGAGAAACCGAGATTTTTGAAATTATCAATTCTTTTGAAGAGTTTAGGATTTGGATTACTAAGTTCGTAGAAGCTTATTGTGATGAATTATATAATTATCTTTTTAATGAGCGCGAAGGATTGCCGCATATAGAAGAATTTGGAAAAGTTATAAGAATTAAAAAGGAACTACAATAGCGATACCATCTATGACTATAGGAGAAGGAGATAACTCAATTAAAACAACGCCTGTTTTTACCGACTGGGTGATTCTAATAAAGTCTATTCACAAGATGAGTGGGTCTATATATATATAACAAAGAATTCAAATCATAAGTCATATTATACGAGATAATTGCTATGAATGATAAAAAAATCGCTAAGATACTATTATCAATTATCATGATAGTTTCGCTTGTTGGATGTGGAACGCATTTTTATGAGCATGATATTGAAACTACATATGTTGAATGGGCAACTGAACTGGGATTAGACTCAACCAGATGTGTGAAAACGTGGTGTAAACAATCTAATAATGAACTGATTTTGGACTTTTTTAGTCAACATGAGTTTGAACCTAATATTATTGAAAAGCTAAAAATGTATTATGATGCGAGTTATCCTGAATTTACAGATGGTTACACTGAAATGAACAATGTGATCAATGCTCATAATCATTTCGTGTCTGAGAATCCAGATTATTTTCCGGAAGATATAAAGATACGAATAATAGATGGATATCCTGATGGAAGACCATGGGATGCATGTTTTTTCAATAACATAAACTTATGTTCTTTTGGAGATTATCTATTACCGTTGGCTCGACCGGCTACATCAAAGATTCAGTTTGTTTGCTTGGATCTTAGACGAAGTGATTTTACTGATTATGGAAAAGAATTGGATATTCCGGTTGTAATCTTGCAAAACATGAATTATTCATTTAAGGATGCATATCGATTTACGCCTGATTCATCTTATCTTGAGTTCTTAAAAGGCTTTGATAATCTTGAGCAAGTTGTTATTGATTTTTATAACGTTGATTATGACATAGATGATATTTGTGAAAAAATACATGAAAATGTTCCCGGTGTAGAAATATACGAGGTTGTGCGCAATGCAGAGGGTACGGAATGTTTGAGAAAAAAACCATAAGAGATCTCACATCTAAAGAGCAATACAAAATCTACAAAGTTAGCTATATATATAAACACTTTATGCGACGTTTAGATGACTTGAATTTGTGTTTATAAAGAAAACTGATGAGAGAGACAAAGAAGTATTTGGATTTAAGGCCAAGACTTTATTTGGAGGATATCAGTATCCGATACCGGAAGTATTAAGAGAAGATATTTGTAAGTTTATTTATGATAATGGATGTAAATCACGATTTGATTTTAAAGGATTTCCGGCTGATATTAATCTCAGTGGATCTCGGAGTATCACAGTATATAGAGATGTATTGAATGATGTCTGTGAACATGTAGGAATAACGCTTTAATGAGCTTTTAAAGGAAGGAGTAAATATCATGAAAACTAAACTAATCGGAATGATATTGATATCATTATTAACCGTATCGCTTGTTGGTTGTGGGCTTGGCGAATCAAAAGGAGCTTCTGCAGATTCATCACAAGATGCTGCTTTTGAATATAACGGAGTTACGGTGTCCATAAAGGATGAAAACATGGATAATGTTTTTGAAGCATTTGGACAGCCTGAGACTAAGGAAGGTGATAAACCCGGATTTTATTATACTTTCGATTCGGGGCTTGTTGGTGTGTCATCATATATCATAAACGAGATTGATGAAGAAAACAGACAGGAATTTCCTGATATGATCTCTATTAAAGATGAGAATATCAAGACTTCAAAAGGAATAAGTGTCGGAAGTACAGAAGAGGAAGTTAAGGCCGCATACGGAGAAACTCAAGGTGTGTCTATAGATAGCATGAATATTTTAACTTATTCATTTGATGATTACACGATCTCTTTTGTGATCGATCAAACCGTCAGCGAAATAAAATATACGGGCTGATGCAAAAAAATATAATTTTTGCAACGTCATATCTTCTGTAATTGTGTAATATATAGTTGGTTAATATATATAATCATAAATATAGGAGGTATGAAAAATGCGTATTTTTATTAAGACTTATCCGGATGATAAAAAGGCGACGGTAGTGAATATTTTGGGGAATATTGCTTGGTCATCATTGTTTGCGTGTGGTTTCGCCTACAAAATTATCCCTAATGATGGATTTTATATGATCCTTGGACTTATCGGATGGGCAGTCGGATCATTCATCATCAAGGAAATCACCGATAAGATGGCCGGTGAAATGTAATAGTTGCAATTGAATAAAAGCGATGATATTATTTCTTTTGAAAAAAATAATATGAAATGCAGAGTAGACGTTAGTGCGTTAAGTGCTCGGTGAACAGGGAGTTGTCATCGGGACGAAGGATCTTTTTCATGATCCGCGGTACTAATATCGCATCCCGCTGCTACATCGCTTGAGAATAATTATGCCTCCGGTGTGGTTAAAGGAAACTGCAAAGGAGGTAATTTTATGTCTGATTTTACAAAAGAAACAATCAAAACAAATCCCATCGCAAAATTTAAAGAAGTGAAAGTCATGGCTTTCTGCGGACTCATGGCGGCACTTGCCATCGTTCTTGGAAAAGTTGCCACGATTAAATTCGGACCGTACATTAAAGTCGGATTCTCGGGACTTCCGAACAGAATTGTTGATTACTTATTCGGACCTATAATCGGCGCGATTTTCGGAGGTTCACTTGATATAATCAAATGGTTTTTATCAAGTGACGGAAACTTCTTCTTTGGATTTACCGTTACTGCAATGGTTGCTTCTGTGATCTACGCATTTTTTCTTTATAAGAAGCCTGTGAAATTATGGAGAGTTGTAGCCGCAGAGCTTTGCGTAAAAATATTTTGCAATGTCGGCCTTAATACGTTATGGCTCAACATGCTGTACGGAAAGGCTATTTCATCAATCCTTCCCGGAAGAATCTTGTCAAATTCGATAATGCTTCCTATTGACAGTGCGATCTTGTTTATGATGCTCACGGTTATGAGTAAGGTTGTAAAGCCGTATTTCGAGAACTGATTGGTTATACTGACGGTATAAAGCATTTTGGCTTTAATAGCTTGACATAAACGTGATATTTCACTAAAATTTGTTATCATATAAAACATAAAAGGCTGTGACCGGAATAAGTAAGAATCGCAAGCTGACAACAGAGAACTGCCGGGTGGTGAGAGGCGTAGGTTAAGGGCGATGATGAATACCTCCGTGAGCTGCAGAGCGGAATTGAATTTAATTAACTTAGTAGGCTCTGACGGGACTGACCGTTATATCGGAAGAGTATCGTTCGTGATATTTCGCGGATCGTACTTGCTGAGGCATATGGTGTGAGCTATATGTGAATGAAGGTGGTAACACGAATTATTCGTCCTTCGCAATCAGTAATGGTTGCGGAGGATTATTATATTAATCCTCCGCAGAGATGCGCATTGGCGCGTGATTTATCAGGAGGAAAAGAAATGAAGATTTATGAAGAGTTACAGGCAAGAGGCCTCATCGCTCAGACAACTGACGAAGAGAAGATCAGAGAGCTTGTAAATGCAGGAAAGGCAACTTTCTACATCGGCTTTGACTGTACAGCTGATTCACTTACAGCCGGTCACTTCATGGCACTTACACTTATGAAGAGGCTTCAGATGGCCGGAAATAAGCCTATCGCGCTTATCGGCGGCGGTACAACAATGATCGGCGATCCTTCGGGAAGAACCGATATGCGTAAGATGCTTACAAGAGAAGACATCGATCACAACGCAGCTTGCTTCAAGAAGCAGATGGAAAAGTTCATCGAGTTTGGCGAAGGCAAGGCTATGATGGTCAACAACGCGGATTGGCTCCTTAACCTTAATTATGTTGAACTTCTTCGTGAAGTAGGTGCATGCTTCTCAGTTAATAACATGCTCAGAGCTGAGTGCTACAAGCAGAGAATGGAGAAAGGTCTTTCGTTCCTTGAGTTCAACTACATGATCATGCAGTCATACGACTTCTATTACATGTTCCAGAAGTACAACTGTAATCTTGAGTTCGGCGGAGACGATCAGTGGAGCAACATGCTTGGCGGTACAGAGCTTATCAGAAGAAAGCTCGGCGAGGATGCTCATGCCATGACAATAACACTTCTTACAGATTCACAGGGTAAGAAGATGGGTAAGACAGCAGGAAACGCTGTATGGCTCGATCCCGAGAAGACATCACCTTACGACTTCTACCAGTACTGGAGAAACGTATCTGATGCAGACGTTGATAAGTGTATCAAGATGCTTACATTTATTCCTATCGAAGAGATCCTTGAGATGGAGAAATGGGATCCTTCAAGAGTCAATGAGAAGAAAGAGATCCTTGCATTTGAGCTTACATCACTTGTTCACGGAAAAGAGGAAGCTCAGAAAGCTCAGGATGCTGCTAAGGCTCTTTTTGCAGGCGGCGGAGACATGGCTAATGTTCCTTCTGTTGCTCTTAAGGAAGAAGACTTTAGAGACGGTGTTGTAGATATCCTTCAGGTTCTTGTTTCAGCAGGACTTTGCGCTACAAGAAGTGAAGCAAGACGTGCCGTTGAGCAGGGCGGTGTAACTGTTGCTGATGCAAAGGTTACAGACGTAAAGACAACATACAACAAAGATTATTTCGCAGATGGCGTAATGGTAAAGAAGGGTAAGAAGTCTTTCAAGAAGGTAACTGCTTGATAGAAGAATATGATCTGAACAGAGTCCGAGGAATTACTTTTCCTCGGACTTTTATTGTATAATTAAGCTGTATTTCATCTTATGAGACTATGAGGTATTGATATGGCCGGAATTAAAGATGTGGCGAAGGCTGCGGGGGGTCTCCTTCGACGGTTTCAAATATTCTTAATGGTAGGAGCAATGTCGGAGCCAAGACAAAAGAGCGTGTTCTTAAGAATTGAGTAGAGATGGATCGGATGAAAATCCGATCCTTTTTCTATGTACGGTGTTGAGCGGCTTAGCTATCGCTGATATACTAACAATGATGCTTATAAATACGGGAAGGGGTAATGCGTGACAACGCAAGTGATTTTTCTATGAATAAGTTTAAATTTAACAAAAAACCAATGTTAATAATTGGTGTAGTAGCCGTTATCTTAGTGATGCTTGTTGCTATTATTCTTCACACATGTAAGCCGGGGAAAGCTAATGTCGAAGAAACTGAGCAAGAGGCTCAAGAGTCAGCAATTGATAAAACAGATGAGAGTGAAGTTGGCATATCTCAAGATGCTGAAACCGAAGATTCTAAAGATGCCGGTAATAAAACAGACACCGAGGAAGAATTGCTTGGAGAATTCATGTTCGCCACGAATGAATCCGGTGATCTATATGATGAATTTCTGGAAGGAAAAGGCACGATTAGCTTTTCAAATTATATAAAGGATACAAATGAAACTACATACTCATTGAATGATGGTGGATTGACTAATCTTTTGCCAAAACAGGATGTCACACTTGAGCAATTGGTAAAGGAAATCAATGATGCTTTTGCGTCATCTGATGAGGATCATGAGCGAAATATCAAAGTTGAGTCGGTAAGCTATTCGTTTATTGACTGCGGTATGGATGGAGATCACGAGCTTGTATTAAGTATAGATTGTACCACCTCACCTTTTTATGATTCTAAAATGGTGATAAAAGACATTGATAGTAGGTTGCAGGTAGTTTTTGCATACTATTGTCAGGGCGAGCGTTGGGATGTTGATCTTAACGAGTATGGAGGAGTTAGAAACTCGGGAGACCCTGGAAATGCTGCGTGTATGTACTATGATGCTTATTATTTTATGGATAATACCGGTGAGATAAAGCCGATTTATGACATTGAAGCGGTACGTAGAGATGGACTCGGTGAGGCAATGCCATCACTGCAGGAACTTGATGAAAAATACGTTGTTACCGAATACACATTAAGCTATGATACCCAAAAGTATCACACATTTGGTTTCTATAATCCTGATAAAGACATTGATGAGGATCCCGACATTCCTAATCTTAAAGAATCTATCGACAAATGTTTTGCAACCGAATCTCTATCCATTGATGAGTTTGATAAGATGAAAAAGAAGAGGTTAGAAGAAGTTGGTGTATCCGAAGAAGTAGTTGATGACGAGGAGTTCGAGAAGTTAGAATACACTCAGATTTATATAGATAAAGCAAAGTGATTTATATTTATGTATTATTGATTTTTGTTATATGTGGGCTATTTTTCGCGAAGAAAGCGGAAGAGAAGCGCTGAAGGATATATGGTGCAAGTATTATCAAGTTGATAAAAAGTATGCGCTTCCTTTTATTGCGACGACCACTACAAGGAGACTTAATATTGAGCGTGCAGATAATGCCGGACTTGCGCAGGATATAGTTGCGGATAATATCAAGTTTTTGAATTCTGTCAGAGATGTATCATCAGCTTTACGATTCAAGGCTTCTTGCGAAATCGACCAAGGCTTTGGATGATTCTTTTCCCATGAAGATTGTCGGCGGCTGTTGCGGAACCGATGAAGTTTACATGGACGAGATACTGAAAGCGGTATTGGGTTGCTAATATCTTTATGGTTATATTGGCATACTGTTACTATTTGGAAATGTAATAAAGTGGCAGTAGTTTTTTGAGGTTAAAATCTGCTACTATTTCGAAGTATGGAATAGTGGCAGTTTATTTTTATGATTTTACTCTGCTACTATTTAAGAATAAGTAATAGTGGCAGCACCAATGTTGGAAAATGAACTGCTACTTTTGTATGATTCTCGATAGTGGCAGGAAAAGAGGCGAAAAATAAACTGCTTCTTTTGAAGAATTCTAAATAGTAGCAGTATTATGTGTAGTTGGCGTGATGATTGTGTTATTCTATTGATATAATTACGCATTATGAAAGGTCAGGGCATGGAAGAGAAGCAGCACAAACGCAGGGTACATTATTCAGGTAAATACCCGAAGAAGTTTGAGGAAAAATATAAAGAACACAATCCCGAAAAGTATGCTGATACCGTTGCGCGAGTAATCTCCAAAGGATCGACGCCTGCGGGAATGCATATTTCCATTATGGTAAAAGAAATACTTGATGTGTTAAAAATAAAGCCAGGAGAGCAGGGGCTAGACTGTACGCTCGGATACGGCGGTCATACACGTAAGATGCTTGAGCAGCTTGTAGGCGAATCAAAGGAAAACACCGGTAGTGAAGCTTGCGCAACGTCAGGAGGAGACCATGGCAAAGGCTGCATCTATGGTCTCGACGTCGATCCGATAGAGTCGGAAAAGACAGTTAAACGCCTTAGAGACGCGGGATTTTCTGAGGATATTTTCAAGTTCAGACTTACCAATTTTGCCTATATAGATAAAGTCGCAGAAGAAGCCGGTAAATTTGATTTTGTCCTAGCGGACCTTGGTGTATCTTCTATGCAGATAGACGATCCGAGCCGCGGCTTTTCTTATAAGATTGACGGACCACTTGATCTTAGGCTTGATCCGACAAAAGGAGAGTCTGCAGCCGAGCGCCTTCATAATATCACAAGAGATGAGTTTGTAGGCATGATGATAGAAAACTCGGACGAACCCTATGCGGAAGAGATTGCGGATAAGGTATTTAATCTGATGAAAAAAGGCGATCCGATGGACAGTACAACTTCGCTTCGTAAAGCTATAGAAGATGCGCTGTGGAAGGTTCCCAAAGAAGAAAAGAAAGATGCTATAAAAAAGAGCTGTGCAAGAGTTTTTCAGGCTCTTAGAATTGACGTTAACAGCGAATTCGAAGTGCTGTATACATTTCTTGAAAAGCTCCCAACTATACTAAACACCGGAGCAAGAGTGGCTATTTTAACATTTCATTCGGGAGAGGACAGACTTGTAAAGAAGGCGTTCAAGGAGGGACTGAAAGCCGGGATATACAGCGATATATCATCCGATGTGATAAGACCCTCTGCTGAGGAATGCAGAGTTAATCCAAGAAGTAAATCGACGAAGCTTAGATGGGCAATCAAGGCATAAATAATAAGTTTAGGAAAGAGAACGACCTACAATGACAGAACTACTAGATAAATGCGGAATAAGTTTTAATAAATTAGAGACAAAAGACGGGTATTTTATTATTGATAAGTCTATTGAAGATATCTGTAAAGACGCCGGAGTCGATCATGAAAGATTTGATTATATTGGTTTAGATGATTGGTATATCACAGGTTTAAAAATAAATGACGGAAGTATTGTTTATTCGATGATAAAAGTAAGAGAACCGATGGATGAACAGAAGAGTAAAGCTACTGCCGTTGTCTTTAATTCAATAGATCTTAGTTTTTTTAAAAAGATAATATCCGATTCTAAAGACGGAAAAGAAATAGATGAAGAAATGTCCGCTTCCGCTATGGATCAGATCAATAAAATGGTCCATGCAGAAAAGTTTTACAGATGTAACGATAAAGCCATATTAAAATATTTCTGCGATTCTAAGAGCGATGGAAGTTATCTGATCGCAGATTTTGCTATTGATAAAGTTGCTCATGATGATGTCTTTAAAAACGGCGCCGCATATAAACTACCTTTTAAGTACAAAGAGTTTGATGAGTACGGCGGTAAGAAGACGCTTGAGTATCTTTCTACTGTCGGCGTTTATAACAAAAAAGATCACACCATGACGATCAAGGATCCGGATCACCTGACAGAAGATGAAAAGACAGCTCTTTTGCTTATTCAGACAGGGGATAAGGATAAGTATGCTTATGCTGCGGAGAATCAGTTTCATGCAAGAGCATACAGTAATCCGCTGTTTTTTCCATGGAGAGACAGGGCTATCAAATCAGATGCAGGTGTCGGAGAATCAGGCGGATTGCCATATGAAAAGCTCTTTAAAGAGGGCGGAATATTCGGTATAGATTACAACGAACAGTATAGAGCGCATAAGCCCAAATAATGCGCTCTTAGAATTCGTTTATATCTTTGTTTTTTATCAAGAACAGGGCTGTTAATGTAAAACCCACGGAACAGAACATCAATAATGATGCACTTCCCATATACTTTAGGATCAAACCTGCAAGCACGCTTGCGATAGGGACCATTCCCTGAGCACCTATTGACGTGATGCTGCTGACTTTTCCCATCATGTTTTTATCTACCATGCGCATGAGAGCGGTAGTAGTCGGTATGTTTACGCATGCGATCAAAGTTCCGAGTATTATTCCGATAAGGCATAAAACAGCCAAAAACGCATTAAGCGAAACACCTGTTTTTACAAGTGCGATATAACTCACAGTCATTGAAAGCATTACGATTGCAATCACGCATATTCTGTGTGCTGTTTTCTTTCCGCATTTTTCATCATGAAATCTTGTGCTTAATACAGCGGCGCCTACAAACGAACTAAGTCCGTAGCACAGATTAAATGCAGATGACCACATCTCCGGCTTTAAAAAACTGTCAAACAGATACGAAGGAGCGTAGGCAACATCGGTTTTGATGAAATAAGGAATTAAGTTATTCATGACCGGTGCGAAAAAGAAATTGATAAACAGCATAGCTACGAGTAATACTGTGATTCCCTTCTTCGTTCTTATGTAATCAAATCCCGTCTTCATATCCTTTAAAGCGATATTTACAGTGATCTTTTCTTTAATAACTTCTTTTTTATATTTTATGAACATCTCGGATTCACCCGATATCACATAGCAAAGTCCTACTATAAAGAACAGTATGTTAATGGGGAGTATTGAATACAATATTCCTGCAAGGATGATTCCGATGATCCCTTCAAAAGCAGTTTTCATTGCATTGTATGAGTTGGCTTGCTGAAGCTGTTCTTCCTTTACGATAATAGGTAAAAGAGATTCAGCAGACGGAACGAAGATTCCGCTTATTACATTTCCTATCATTCCAAGAACAAAAAGAATTGCAACGTGAGCACCGGCATTTTTAAAAATAAGCATCAAAACAGTAGCAATGATTATTGTTGCCCCTCTTAAGTAGTCGCAGATATACATTATGCGAGCTTTGTTGTATCTATCGCTGAAAACGCCTCCAAAAGGAGTTGCAACAAGCATGGACAGTCCGCTGACCGCCAGATACAATCCTTGAATAAATGCATTGTTTCCTGTTATTTCCAAGATATAGAATCCGACCGCAAAGTTATAAAGGACAAAGCCAAGTTCCGATACGAGAGCTCCCAGAAATGCAAGGCAAAAGTTTTTATTATGAAATACGTTTTCTTTATTTGTACTAATTATTGCCGGTTCCAAATTAAATTAACTCCTTACATTTTATGATGAGATCATCGTCACCTAGTTTGCTAAAAATCTTAAGAATTGATTCGATTGCGCTGGCTCCGAAAACATCAAATACAATCAAATCGTTATCATATTCAACGAAACGCATTGAATTTATACTGTAATCCGGATTTGAATCAAATCGCCTAGCTGTTTCTATTGCTTCTTTAAATGTATGTGCTGACTCTTTTTTCTTACCGGATTTCTTTTGTATATAAGAGAGCGTTGCGAGAAGCTCGGAGTGTAGTTTATTCAGTGAATTAGATTCTTCGTTTGATTTTAATCCTTTTATAAATGTGATGGCGAAGTTATTTATTTCCAGTGCTTTTTTCCAATCCTTTTTTTGACAGAAAAAGAAGATAAATCCGACGATTGTAGTTAACATATCGGAAAAAGCTTTTACAAGCCCTTCGGAAAGATAGGGAACGGCTTCTTCTTTATTATCGGTAAAAATAGTCATATAAGTACCGATTACACCACTATACATGCTTGAAGCATTATACTTCTTCCAAATTTCCAAGCCATTATTGGTTTCGCCAAGTACAAAAAGGATATTAGCCATGTTTCCTCTTATCGTAGCTTCGTTTACGTATGGATTTGTGTTTTGAGGAAGCAATAAGATTACTTTTTCAAACAGATCGAGTGCTTTTCGCATCATTGCGCAGTCGCGCCTGGTTATACCATAGTACCCATAGGTTTCGGCACTGATGTTAAGGACTTCAAAAGAATTGGGATATTTAACCAGAGCTTTGTCGACTTCGGTAATTGCTTCAGGAGCATAAGACTTACAGAGCTTAACTATATTATTTAAGATATTATCGACGCGGTTATTTTTCATTTTATAACCAAGCAGAACATCTACCGATGTATCAAAAAAGTCAGCCATTTCAACTATAAGAGAAAGCTCGGGAGTTGAAAGCCCCGATTCCCATTTGTACACGGCGCCTACAGTTACGCCGAGAGCTTCTGCGAGTTTTTCCTGGGTCATTTTTTTATCTTTTCTAAAGTTTTTTATGTTTTCCGCAAGGTTCAGCTTCATGAGTAATCCCTCCTGTAAATCTGTTTCAAATCAATAAGATTATATATATTGGTGATCTGTAAAAGAAGATACTGCTAGTACGAGTTGGATTAAAAATATTATACCAATAGTATGGGTTGTTTTTTTATGATTTTTTGTTGACAAAAGATAGATATGGTTTTAATATAAACATATGAACAGTTATTCATATGTTTGATTGAAAGGAAATAACATGGCTTTAAATGATGTAGAACACTGCGAATTACATGATGTTCATAAAGATCTGGTTAATAAGATTAACGCAGAAATGCCTTCAGAAGATGAGCTTTATGATCTTGCGGAGCTTTTCAAGGTTTTTGGTGATTCGACCAGAATTAAGATTTTGTTTGCACTGTTTGAATCTGAGATGTGCGTATGCGATATAGCTGAGACTCTTAATATGACGCAGTCTGCGATATCACATCAGCTCAAGATACTTAAGCAGAGTAAGCTTGTCGGAAACAGACGTGAAGGTAAATCAATTATCTATTTTCTTGCCGATGATCACGTGCGTACCATTATCGATCAGGGCATAAATCATATAGAAGAGTAATTACTTGTTCCGGCGAGCGTAGCGAGAGCGGAACATACACAGACAAAAGAAAAGGTAAATATCAGAAAGGGTAAATATTATGAAGAAGACATTTAAGTGTGAAGTTGATTGTGCTAACTGTGCAGCTAAGATGGAGGATGCAGTTAAGAAGATTGAGGGCGTTGTAAATGCAAGAGTTAACTTTATGACTCAGAAGTTCTCACTTGAAGCTGCCGATGAAGTGTTTGACTCAGTTTTTGAAAAGGCAGTTGCAGCTTGCAAGAAGGTTGAGCCTGATTGCGAGATTGAAGCATAATAGTATTTATAGGCGCGGGGAGTGATGATTGGGAAGCCAATATCAGGTCCGCGCTTTTTTCATACTTACGAGGGAAATATTATGACTAAGAAACAGAAGAAAACAAGGAACAGAATATTAGTTGTTCTTGTAGTATTTTTTGCATTACTTATTTTGGAAAAGACAGGAATGCTTGAAGGAATCCCGGGTATCATAAGATTCTTCATATTCCTGATTCCATATATTGCTATCGGCTACGATGTTATCAAAAAAGCTGCGATCAACATCAGTCACGGACAGGTGTTTGATGAGAATTTCCTTATGATGATCGCTACATTCGGAGCTTTTGGTATAGGAGAGTATCTTGAGGCGCTTGCTGTTATGCTCTTTTATCAGATAGGAGAACTCTTCCAGGGCGTTGCTGTAGGTAAGTCTCGTCAGGCTATTACGGATATGATGAGTATTGCGCCTGATTATGCCAATATTGTAGGCGAAGATGGCCAGGTTACAGAAGCTGATCCTGAAGATGTAAGTGTCGGAGACATACTCCTTATAAGAGCCGGTGAGAAGATTCCTGTAGACGGCGTCGTTGTTGAGGGAGAGTCTTTTATTGATACGGCAGCTCTAACAGGAGAATCTGTTCCAAGACGCGCCGCAGAAGGTAGCGAAGTTATAAGCGGCTGTCTTAACGGCGAAGGCGTTCTTAAGATCAGAGCCTCCAAAGCTTATGAAGACAGTACTGTAGCCAAGATTCTTGAACTTGTAGAAAATGCCAGTGATAAGAAGTCCAGGATGGAAAACTTTATCACAAGGTTTGCCAGATACTATACACCTGTAGTTACAATAGGCGCACTGCTACTTGCAATTTTGCCGCCTTTGTTTGGACAGCTTTCCTTTGCAGACAGTATTAAAAGAGCTTGCATATTCCTTATTGTTTCCTGTCCTTGTGCTCTTGTTATCTCTGTTCCTCTTGGTTTCTTTGGAGGAATCGGAGCTTCATCCAAGGCCGGTGTCCTTGTTAAGGGAAGCAATTTCCTTGAAGCTGCTGCCGGAATTACAAGGATAGTATTTGATAAGACGGGAACGCTTACAAAGGGCGAGTTTGCTGTTACGGATGTAGTAGTTAATAAAGAATCCGGAATTGAAGGCGATGAGCTTATTGAGCTTGCTGCATTTGCTGAAGCAAGTTCCAATCATCCTATAGCTTTGTCTGTCCTTACTCATTACAAGAAAATTACAGGCAAAGATGATGTAGACAGAAGTCTTATATCTGATGCAAAAGAGATCCCGGGACACGGTATTTTTGTTAATTACAAGGCAAAAGAGCTCCTTGCGGGTAATAGTAAGTTACTAGTCCGTGAAGGAATATCTTTTACGGAATCAGATAGTGCAGGAACCGTTGTATATATCGCATATGACCATAAATACATGGGCGCAGTCATTATCTCTGATATTGTAAAAGATGGTGTTAAAGAGGCGCTTAAAGCTATGAAGGCTGCAGGTGTCAAGAAAACCGTCATGCTTACCGGAGATAGAAAAAAGGCTGCACTTGCTGTAGCTGATGAGCTTGGAATAGATGAAGCAATGTATGAACTTCTGCCCGCCGATAAGGTTGACGGGGTTGAAAAAATGCTTAATGAAGATGATAATGGTAGTAAGCTTGCGTTTGTTGGTGATGGCATTAATGACGCACCGGTTCTTATGAGAGCCGATGTCGGCATAGCAATGGGTTCACTTGGAAGCGATGCTGCCATAGAAGCTGCAGATATCGTAATTATGGATGATGATATATCCAAGATACCTCTTGTGATCAGAATCGCACGCAAGACTCTTAGAATTGTCAAAGAGAATATTACTTTTGCTCTTTTGGTAAAGGTTATCATCCTGATCCTTGGCGCACTTGGTCTTACAACTATGTGGCTTGCGGTATTTGGTGATGTAGGCGTTGCGGTTATAGCGATACTTAACTCCATGAGAGCACTTAAGATTGACAATAGATGATCTAAAAGGCGCTTGAAGGGGGTAAATAGAATAGATGGCAAAAGCAGGACTTGACGTTGGAGAACTTCTCTTAAAGATTGTAACCGGAGAGACCGGGGAGATCAGTAAAGTTGATTATGTACCTCAGAAACCGGATTTTACAGATAAGATCCAGGAGGATGAGACATTTCTTGAGAGAGGCTTACCTGAGAAGGAAGGCGTTAGTTCTGCTTTTTTGACGTCACTTATCAAAAATCTCGCAGCCAATAAAGATTGTAAGATGCACAAAGTTATGTTCCTAAGACATGGCAAGGTTATCGCTGAGAGCGGCTTTGCTCCTTACAATCTTGATATGTGGCACGTTTCTTATTCCATGTGTAAGAGTATAGTCGGTATGGCTATCGGAATTCTTGTATCTGAAGGAAAACTTTCCGTTGAAGATAAGCTTAGTGATATCTTCAGCGCAAGAGTAAGTCCCTTTGCTTTCCGCAAAAAGACGATCAAAGTAAAGCATCTTCTTAATATGTCAAGCGGCGTAGACTTTAACGAAGCCGGAGCCATAAGTGGCAATGACTGGCGAAAGAGCTTTCTTGAAGCCGGTTCTAAATTTGAACCCGGAACTCAATTTGAATACAACAGCATGAATACTTACATGCTTTCAGCTATTGTTACTGAGCTTACGGGACAGTCTCTTTTCTTTTTCTGCAAGGAGAAGATATTTAATCCAATGGGGATAAAGAGGATTTATTGGGAAAGCTGTCCTCAGAATATTACCAAGGGAGGATGGGGACTTTTTATCCGCACAGAGGATATGGCTAAGCTTGGTCAGCTCTATCTTCAGGAAGGTATGTGGAATGGCAAACAGCTTGTTCCTAAGGAATGGGTAAAAGAGTCTGTATCTCACCAGATAGAGACCGGTAAAGATGACAGTGAACATTATGGTTATCAGCTTTGGATTAATGATGACAGACCGGGATCTTATGCTTTTAATGGAATGCTTGGACAGAATGTCTTTGTTTATCCTGATATTGATATGATTGTAGTTACAAACGCAGGTAACAGCGATATCTTTCAAAGTTCGCCCATGGCAGTTATGATTCGCGAGAGTATGAAGGAGATTCAGATTTCAGACACAGCTCTTACCGATAATTTTGCTGCTTGGTCGGAGCTTGTAGCTCTTAGAAGATCTCTTGAAGCAAAAACAAGCTCTTTTCCCATGATAACAGCCGGAGGCTGGAAAAAGAGAGCGGTTACAATGACAAACGGAAGGCCAAAGAGAAAGTTTGCTGAGTTTGAAACTAAGAGAAGCAGCTTTAAGTCTTCAGTGTCTGCCTATAACGTACGAACAGAGAATATGTTGGTTTCTGCCTGGCTTAGTAAATTAAATGGTCATGTTTATGAACTTGATAACAAGACCTATGGAATATTCCCTGTAATGATGCAGGTTGTTCATAATAATTTTACCGATGGCATAAGCAGGATAGGCTTTAGGATATATGACAGTAATTTCTATTACATAGATATTTATGAGGGCGAGCGCATATACAGCCTTAGATGCGGTTTTGGTGGCAAGAGCTATGTGAATAATATAAATATGCACGGCGAAAACTATAAGGTGTCTATGTCCTCTGTCTGTACTACTGATGAGTACAACAGATTTGTTATCAGAAATGAGATTAGTTTTCTTGAGGAAGCCTGTATGAGGACTTTTAACATTTACTTTATGGACGATGCAAGTGACAGAGAGGACAGGAAAGGAACGTTTATTCATCCGTCTGTTCCCGCAGGGATTGAAGTTAGGCTAAACGAGACTCCCGGGTGGGATATCCTTCTTGAGAGCATGAACAATATAGCACCTGAGGGACTTGGAGGTATGCAGGGAGCTATTTTTAACAGGATAGTAAAAGGCGGTATTAAGGATGTTTTGGAGGAAGCGGTTAAGAATTCAATTCAGCCTGTTATAAGCGGTAAACTCGTAGATATGCCTTAACACAAAGAGGCGCATATATGGTAAACTGTAGTTGCTTAGTAAATGTGTAAAGGAGGCTTATTTTATGGCGAATAAGTTATATGATAAATTAGTGGCTTGCAAAAACGCAGTCAGAGAAAAGACAAACTTTGAACCTGATGTTGCTCTTGTACTTGGTTCAGGTCTTGGTAACTATGCTGAGAATATCAAGGTTGAAGCTGAGATAGAATATAAGGATATTCCGGGATTTCCTGTTTCTACAGTTCCGGGACACGCCGGAAAGTTTATATTTGGTTATGTAGGTGATGTAAAAGTTGTCTGCATGAAGGGAAGAGTTCATTTTTATGAGGGTTATGACATCAGTGATGTTGTTCTTCCCGTTAGACTTATGGGGATGCTTGGAGCTAAGATACTGTTTTTGACCAATGCTTCGGGCGGACTTGGCGAAGGATTCAGAGCTGGTGACCTTATGCTCATAACAGATCACATTTCATGCTTTGCGCCCAATCCTTTGATCGGACCAAATCTTGATGAACTTGGTCCCAGATTCCCTGATATGTCTGAGATTTATAAGAAAGATCTTCAGGATATAATCAGAGCTACAGCCAAAGAGAACGGTATTACTTTTAAGGAAGGAGTATACTGCCAGTTTACAGGACCATCTTTTGAATCACCTGCTGAGATCCGGCTTCTTGCAAAACTTGGTGTTCATGCTGTTGGAATGAGTACTGTTAATGAGGCAATAGCGGCTAATCATATGGGACTTAGAGTCTGCGGTGTTTCATGCATAGCCAACCAGGCTTCTGGTCTTTCCGATACACCTCTTTCACATGAGGAAGTACAGGAAGCCGCTGACAAGGCAGCTCCTTTATTTACTAAACTGGTTACAGAATCTATCAAGAAATTTAAGGCATAAATTTTATTAAAAGGATCAGAGTGATTTATGGAAGTATTAACTTTTCTCGGTGCCTTGGCGGGTATTGCTTTAGCTGCATATTTACTGGGTATTCGAGATCAAAAAGCTACAGAGAAAAAGCTTGTAGCCTGGCTTAAGGATAATTACGGTAAAGCTCCTATGCGCTCTTACAAAGACGATGAGCTTGATCACTTAAGAGGCTACTATGATAATCACAGGGGAGATTTTCAGATTGATGATATAACCTGGAACGATCTTAACATGGACGGCGTTTTTGCCAGGTTGAATTATTGCCAGTCCGCTACAGGTGAAGAGTACCTTTATTACATGTTAAGGACACCATCTACCGTTGATGATTATGATGATATGGAGAAAAAGATTTCTTTTTTTTCAGAGAACGGCGAAGCCCGTGTTAAGTTCCAGCTGTATTTTAGCAAGATCGGTAGAAGGATAAGATATTCAATCTATGATTATCTTAAACTCTTGGATGATAATATTGATTTTAGCAACAAGCGTCATCACGTGATGATCGCGCTGATTTTATTGTCTGTTGTTTTATGCTTTTTCCAATTTGGAATAGGGCTCTTACTTACGATTGGCTTATCTATAGCCAATATTATTATGTATTTTAGGGAAAAGAATAATATAGAACCTTATCTTGCTACATACAGATATGTTCTTAAGGCTATCTATTCTGTTAATTATTTTTCCAAGGATAATTATCCGGAGCTTTCTGATGATATGGAAGAGCTTTCCGCTTCAGCCAAAAATCTTAGAGGTTTTGGTAAGGGCTCATATATTTTGATGTCTCCAAACAGAATGAATTCAGGTTCAAGTCCAATGGATATTCTTCTTGACTATATCAGGATGATGACTCATGTGGACATCATCAAGTTTAATCAGATGTATAAGCTGATTCTGGAAAGAAGAGAAGATCTCGACAGGATTATTACCATCCTTGGTAAACTTGATGCGTATATCAGTGTTGCTTGTTTCAGAGAGTCTGTAAAAGATAATTACAGTATCCCGGAATTTGGAAGCGGTACCTATAGCGCAGATAATCTGATTCATCCACTTATAGAAAATCCGGTTCCGAATAGCATAGATACTGATAAGGGTATACTTATAACGGGTTCTAATGCTTCGGGTAAATCAACTTTCCTAAAGACGGTAGCCATTAACTCGATTTTATCTCAGAGCATTCATACATCTCTTGCACATAAGTATAGAGCACCTCTTTATCGCATTTATTCTTCAATGGCTTTAAATGACGATATTCTTGAGGGCGACAGCTATTATATCGTTGAGATAAAGTCAATGAAGAGGATTATTGATGCTTCTAAGGAATCAGGAGCACCGGTTCTGTGTTTTGTTGATGAGGTACTTAGAGGTACCAATACAGTTGAGAGAATCGCTGCGTCCACGGAGATACTTAAATCTTTTTCACAAAGCGGTGTAACTTGTTTTGCTGCTACACATGATATAGAGCTGACAACACTTCTTGATAAAGAATTTAAGCTGTGCCATTTTGAAGGTAACGTAACCGACAATGATGTGCATTTTGATTATCTTATTAAAGATGGTGCTGCGATAAATCGTAACGCTATAAAGCTTTTGGGTGTTCTTGAATACGATGAGGGAATCGTTGATAGAGCGCAGGAGCTTGCTGATAAATTTACCAAAACAGGAGTATGGGCGTAATGCTTGTAGAGATTTATACTGACGGGGCAGCTAGAGGTAACCCGGAAGGCCCCGGTGGATATGGCGTAGTGATGCGATATGTTGATGCCAAAGGACAGGAGCATATCAAAGAACTTAGCGCCGGATATGATAAGACAACCAATAACAGAATGGAACTTATGGGAGCAATTGTCGGACTGGAGAGTCTCAATAGGTCCTGTGATGTTGCTCTTTATTCCGACTCTCAATATGTGATCAAAGCTTTTAACGATAAGTGGCTTGACGGATGGATCAAAAGAGGTTGGAAGACTGCAGGAAAGCAGCCTGTAAAGAATGTCGAGCTATGGAAAAGACTTCTTGAGGCAGCAAAACCTCATAACATAAAATGGAATTGGGTGAAGGGTCATGCGGGTCATCCTGAGAATGAAAGATGTGACGAACTTGCGACAACTGCTGCAGACGGGGATATAACTACGCTTCTCCACGATGACGGCGGCGATCTTAGGTGATTGTCAGGACTGTTTACCACAATTTTCAGATAATTAAAAAATAAAAAAATTTAAGGATTTTCATGATCTATTACATTGCAGATTGTCATTTTTTTCATAATGCACTTAATGAAAAGATGGATAAACGTGGCTTTAAGAGCTGCGAAGAGATGAATGAGTACATGATAAAAAAGTGGAATGACAAAGTGACGAAAGCGGATACCGTTGTCATTCTTGGGGACCTGTCTCTTGGTAAGGTTGAGGAGACTAATGAACTCATTCACAGATTAAAAGGTAAGCTCTGTCTTATTACCGGTAATCATGATAAATATGTTACTTCCGCTGATTTTGACAGAGACAGGTTTGAATGGATCGATAATTACAGAGAGATAACCGATTCTCAAAAGAAGGTTATCTGCTGCCATTATCCGATCCCTTTTTATGATGGACAATATAGGAAAAGACACAACGGAGATCCCAAAACTTATATGTTATACGGGCATGTACACGATACCAGAGATGAAGTTCTTATGAAAAAAATCATCGAACTAATTGGGAATACTCCCTATTATCCTATTGGAAGTGAACATGAAAGTACTATTCCCTGCAATATGATCAATTGCTTTTGTATGAGATCCGATTATACACCGCTTACTCTTGCGGAATGGATCAAATTGTCTGCACTGTTCTGAATTTTGAGAATCCTTGAAGGGCTCGAAAAGCCCTGTTGTTAAGCCAAAAACATTGTGTTATACTCCAACCTATGTGGTTCGGAAATGAGCCACGGACGCTTATAAATCATTTTTTCACCAAGGAAGGAGAGTAACATGATCAAGCTAACTTTTGTTTCAAAGGCACTAATTTTTATCATTCATTTTAATTCGGCACTTTGCCCTTGTCCGACTGTCGAGATTAATGTGAATGATGCACCTGCTGTATCTGTAGAATCTGAGGCAACAGAGCAGGCTGAAGACACAGAAGTAATTGAGGACAAAGACGTGGCTGAAGATGTTGATGTAGCTACAGATGCTGAAGTGGTTGAAGATACTGATGCAGTGGTAGATACAGATGCTGTCGCAGATACTGATGTGGCTGAGGATACTGATGCGATTGTAGATACTGACGCTACAGCAGATGCTGACGTAGCCGAGGATACTGGCGCGGTTGTAGATACTGACGCTACAGCAGATGCTGACGTAGCTGAAGATACTGACGCTGTGGTGAATCCTGAGGATGAGCTTTCTGATGCTGAGGAAGCATCTGATGTGATTGATAACGAGATTAAGGATACTGATCAGGATACTCTCGATATCTCAGAGAAGGTAGATGATCCTACAGAGGACACAGAGTCTGAGACAGATACAGAGGAGATTATTGCTGAGACAGCACAGGAGCCTGAAGCCGAGACAACAGAGGAGGCAACTACTGAGATAGCACAGGAGCCTGAAGCCGAGACAGTAGATAAGGCTACAACTGATGCAGCTGAGAATACAGCAGAAGAGGTTACTACAGATGTTGTAGAGAAGACAACAGATGAGGGTGCTCTTGATGTCTCAGAGAAGGTAGACGATCCTACAGAGGATACAGAGTCTGAGACAGATATTGAGGAGATCATTATCGAGGCTGACGCTGAGGCAACTGTCTAACTTCTTTTAATAAAATAATCAGGTCCGGCTTTCTGCTTATATTTATATATAGATAATATACAGGGCACCGAAAGTTAATGCTTTCGGTGCTCTTTTTATGATATAGGAAATTTCTCCGAAAATCCTATATCATAAAAAGCGCTCCGCTATGGATGCGCACTCGCGCGATAGGAATATGTTGCCTTCAGCAACCCCGCTCGGAGCGAGAATGTCGCAAGCGACATTCTTTCTTGTTTTATAGGATTAAGCAATTGACGCTTTATTCTGTGGATATTCAGTGTAGAAAAAATAAAATCTCCATTAAAATATAATTTCATTGTTGTTAATTTTAGCGTAACGTGTTAGAATGCCATTTAGTAGTTTTTTACTTAACGCTTATAAATGAAATGGAAGGAGATCAATATGTTAGCTTTTATATTGATAATGGTACTGTTATTTGAGTCGGTACCTGCAACTGATATGCCTGATATAAGCGCTTCTAATACTAGCAGTGCTTATGAGGAAAGTTACGCATCTCAGGATTCGACTTCTTCAGATACTTCTTCAAATACTGATTATGAACAAGAATACGATTTTATAGAAAAATATAATAATGAAGAGGGAATACCCGGCTACGATTATACTGAAGACTACGAGTATGAAAACACTACTGAAGATTGGAATGCTGAAGACTATGAGTATGTAACTTATGAAACTACAGGATATGAAATTGGTGAGAATATTGTGGATGGAAGGTATGTGTATAATACCCATATATTCACAGATAGAGATGCACAGTTTCTTGGGGAAGAGACAAGGGAAACTTTTTATAATCTTTGCGATGCACTGGCTACCGGTAATGATACTTTTGAATGTCCTGATAAAAAGTCTTATATATATGCCACCAGTATATTGCTGATTGATAATTTCTTCCCTGTTGCTTCCAGGTATGTAGAGCGTGATGGCTATTCAGACGGTATTGGAAGGATTCGTTATACAATTCCTGTAGATGAATATCTTGCTGAGCTTGAAACCTTTGAAACAGAAGTTGAAAATCTTATCAACGCACTTGTGAGCCCTGATAATTCAGATTTTGAGAAGGCGCTTATCTTATATGTATATATGAGCCAGAACTATTCTTATGATCATGATATGAAAGGATATACAGATCGTAAACTTGTATATCCCTACAGAACTTTTCAAAGCGGTACCGGTATATGCGTTGAGCTAAGTGGATTGTATTCGTTCCTGTTACTTCAATGCGGAGTTCAGGCTGATGTTATGGGAAGCGGCGAAGGAGCTGTTATCGAGAAAGAAAAAAGAGGTCATATGTGGAGCTTTATCAGAATTAATGGCATTGATTATCATGTTGATACAACCTTTGGTTTGCATAAGCCTGAGAGATGTAATGATAATACAAGACTTGATTTCTTCCTTATGTCAGATCAGCAGAGGGAGAGCAGGGGTAAATACGACTCTGATTATTACATTATAAACAGACTAAAGCCTGAGCTGGTTGATAATTCACTATATAAAGCTACTGATGACAGTTATGCGACACTTCAAAACGGTTATTTTGTATCTCTGGATCCTGATAATAATATTGTGTACTACTATGATTATGATGTAGATGAAGTGTGCGAATTCTATTATTATGATTAAAATGATACATAATAATTTCTTAAAAACAACCACTTGTTAACTGAGTTGAAATATGTTATACTCATTTTATGGTTGATAAAAAGACCATATAACGCTTAAAAAATGGAAGGAGAAAGAAAAATGTTTAAGATTGCTTTTTTAGCAAAAGCAGGTAAAGCAGTGGGCTTTATTATTGTTAACATCAGCTTGCTGTTTTCACAGTGTACAAAAGCACCTGTACAGACAGCTGTAGCTGAACCCTATGTTCAGAGTGCTGTAGAAGAGGAAGAGGATCTTTGTAGTTCAGAGGGAATCAATTTCCCTGAAAATGATGTGGAGAAGGCTCTCGAGAAAACACTTGATGATGCATCATCTGATTATGCAGATGACCCCACAGAGGACACAGAGTCTGAGTCAGAGCCTGTAGAGGTTAAGGAAGTATACGGTAAGATTGTTCCTGTAAATGAGCTTATCAAAGTACCGGATACAGACAATGGTAAGGAAGTATTATCCGAGGTTGGCCCTTCAGCACTCTTTGATGAGAATGGAAATATCATTAAAACTTCTGATGAGGATGATCTTTGTTCTTCAGAGGGAATCAATTTCCCTGAGAATGATAAGGAATACGATGACGGCATGGATGCTGTTGGTGAATCACACGACGAGTATCGTGATGATCCTACAGAGGACACAGAGTCTGAATCAGAGCCTGAAGAAGTTAAGTCGGAGGTTGGTCCCTCAGCTTTGTTTGATGAAGATGGAAATATAATTAAAACTTCTGATGAGGATCTTCCTGCATCAGAGAGAGTAGATGATCCCACAGAGGATACAGAGTCTGAGTCAGAACCTGTAGAGGTTAAGGAGGTAAACGGCGAGATCGTTGAGGCCTAAGCTTATATAATTATGGGTGTTACTTAAATCTAATATATAGTTATTTATTCAAAACAGGTCGACCGTATATATTACGGCCGGCCTGTTTTGTTGCACAAAAGTGTAGGAGTTAGCCTGTTTAATTGCCTTATAATTCCTTGCATGTTATACTCGTCTCTATGTGAACGGTTTTCGTTTGACAAAGTCATTCGAACTGAGCACTCGGGGAAAGTTAAAGACGCTTAAAAACGGAAGGAGAAAAATTAACAATGAAACGTAAGTTATTATCTATGGCGTTAGCAATAACGCTGTCTTTGAGCTGTGCGCTCATTCCCAAGGCTAATGTATTTGCAGCCAACGAGGCTTCGACAGAACAAAATAGTGACAAATTGTGGACTACAAGAAAGACAGTTAATGGTATCGAATATTCACTTACTGTCGATCTAAGAGAGTGGGATGAAAGTGCGTCTCGAGATGGTATTCATGTTTTTGAAGATTTGTTTTTTGAAGTATATCCTCAGATGTATGATAGATTTGGCTTTTATTCTTCGGCTCCAACTGATGTAATACTATGCATAAAGGAATCAAAATCTAAAATAGCTTGTGCGATACCTCAAACTTCTACAGTAATAATTAATAAACAGTATTATGCTGATCATATGAGTAAAGATGTACATTATGATGTATTAGCACATGAACTTGCTCATTTAATCCAAACCGACTGGGATTTTGAATATCTTGAATATGATGATATGGAAATATTTGCGAACTATTTGAGGTATGTATATGCATACAAGGATGGAATATATAACGATTCGGTTTGGACTTTGAATACGGCTAAGAACGATGGTACTCGAGATCGTTCCAGTCGCTTTTTAGTTTGGCTTGATTTGGAAACATCTTCTTCAAATAGGGATGTCATTCGTGATTATTTTGAAATTTGTTTTGATAAAAGATATAAAAGAAAGGAATGGGATAAAGCGTGGAAGTCACTCTTTAAAGGTACCAAATTTGAAGGTAAAACTATAGATGAAGTATGGAATATGTATTATGAATCAGATTTTGGAAAATATAATGCTAAAGTATCTAACGTCGGGGAGAAGTCTGAATTAATACAGAAAACTGATGCCAGAAACTATATCAAGAAACATTCCTATTCAGAGAGTTATGAGGCTAAGCTAAAAGGTATCACCTTGGTTAATCCTAACTCAAAGAAAGATGAACCCGCGCCCACTAAAAATGAAGAACCGGCGCAGCCAAAGAATGAAGAGACTAAACTTAATAGCGAAGAGCAGACAACTCAGAATAAGGATGACATATCAGCGGTTGAGGATAAATCATCTAATGAAAGCAAAAGATCTGCATCCTATGAATTTGGTAAGAACATAGTGGATGGAAGATATGTATTTAATACTCATATCTTGGACTCCGGAAACATGAACGGTAAGAAAGAAGCCTTTTATAATATGTGCGATGCACTTATAAACGGCGAGGATTCTTTTAACTGTCCAAATAAAGAAACTTTTGATCTTATCACTTCTTCTGAAATACTTAGTTGCTATTTCCCTTTCGCTGATGGAAAGATCAAAGGTGCTGGATTTGAAAACGGTGTAGGTAAGATTGAGTACCTCATACCTAAGGATGAATTTATTGCTAAAGAGATAGAATACGAAAAGCAGATAGAAGATGTCTTAAATAGTAAGGTGACAACTGATCAGAAGGCATTTATGAAAGCAATAGCTTTGTTTAACTATTGCAGAAAGACCTATACTGATGACATGGAGTTTAATAAGACATATGCATATTTACTTCTTCAGTGCGGTGTGTCGGCTCACCTTGATATGAGCAAAGATAATAAGCTTGTTACTGTTGTAAATATTTCAGGTTCCGATTACACTTATGATCCGGATTCTCAAGAGTTTAAATTGTTTTCAAAATAATCAGTGCAAAAGTCTACTATATAAAAACGCCGAGGGCATAAGCTCTCGGCGCTTTGTATGCAATGAATATAATTACTCACCAAATACAGCGATGTAATCTTTCTGGAACTTCTCAATACCCTGATCTGTAAGAGGGTGGTGAGTCATCTGCTCGATAACCTTGTAAGGAACAGTCGCAATATCAGCACCTGCAAGTGCACAGTCTGTAACGTGCATAGGATGACGGATGCTGGCAGCGATAATCTCTGTCTGAATGTTGTGGATATTGAAAATCTCGGCAACTTCAGAGATAAGATCTGTTCCGCGAACAGAGATGTCATCAAGACGACCAAGGAAAGGACTTACGAATGCAGCACCTGCTCTGGCAGCAAGGAGAGCCTGGTTTGCTGTGAAGATAAGAGTCATATTAACCTTAATGCCTTCAGCTGCAAGTGTATGGCAAGCCTTAAGACCTTCTGTAGTCATAGGGATCTTAACAACCATATTCTTGTGAATCTTAGCTATTTCACGGCCTTCTGCGATCATGCCTTCAGCATCTACAGTTGTAGCCTTAACTTCTCCGCTGATAGGTCCATCAACGATAGAAGCGATCTCTGCAACAACCTGATTAAAATCGCGGCCTTCTTTTGCGATAAGTGATGGGTTAGTTGTAACTCCGCAAATGACACCCATATCATTTGCTTTTCTAATGTCATCGACATTAGCTGTGTCTAAAAAGAATTTCATTTTTTAACTCCTTGTTTAATACATTGTTTTTTGCTTTCAAACTAACACACCATAAAATATAACACTATTTCGTAATTTTTCAATATCAAATTATTGGCGAAAATTGCTCAAATAATGCTATTCATCGATTGACTTTAGTGGTTGAAAGTGTTAAAGTGTAGAAAGACTATTTATTCTAAGGAGAGAAGGTATGATTATTAAAGTATTACTTTTACTTGTTTTCTTTTCTGTAATGATCTACATAGGTATGATGTGCAGGAAGAATTCAACTGATGTAAACGGTTTTGTATTGGGTGGAAGGTCAGTAGGTCCCTGGGTTACAGCATTTGCCTACGGAACTTCTTATTTTTCGGCAGTTATTTTTGTTGGTTACGCAGGACAGTTTGGCTGGAAATACGGTATTTCCGCTACATGGGTAGGAATCGGTAACGCTCTTATAGGTTCACTTCTTGCCTGGGCTATTCTCGGAAGAAGAACCCGTATCATGACCCAGCATCTTGATTCTGCTACAATGCCTCAGTTCTTTGCTGCAAGATTTGGCGGAAGATCTCTTAAGATCGCTGCATCGGTTATTACTTTTATTTTCCTGATTCCTTATACAGCTTCTTTGTATAACGGTCTTTCAAGATTATTCGGAATGGCCTTTAACATCGATTATTCTATCTGTGTTATTGTTATGGCTGTTCTTACAGGTATATATGTTATCGCGGGCGGATATATGGCTACAGCAATCAATGACTTTATTCAGGGCATCATCATGCTGATCGGCATAAGCGCAGTAGTTTTATCTGTACTTAACTCACAGGGAGGCTTCCTTGCAGCGCTAGATACACTTGCAAGAGTATCCGATGAGACTGTATCAACAACTCCCGGTGTTTTTGCTTCGTTCTTTGGTCCTGATCCTCTTAATCTTTTGGGAGTAGTTATTCTTACATCCCTTGGTACATGGGGACTTCCTCAGATGGTTCAGAAGTTCTATGCGATCAAGAGTGAGAAGGCTATTAATAAAGGAACTATCGTATCAACTTTCTTTGCATTTGTGGTTGCCGGTGGTTGCTATTTCCTCGGCGGATTTGGACGACTTTTTTCAGATAAGATAGATATTGCTGCTGATGGCTTTGACAGCATCGTTCCTACAATGCTTTCAGGACTTCCTGATTTTCTTATTGCTGTAGTTGTAGTACTTGTGCTCTCTGCATCAATGTCAACTCTTTCTTCACTTGTTCTTACAAGTAGTTCAACTCTTACACTGGATCTTTTGAAAGGCCATGTGGTTAAGAATATGGATGAAAAGAAACAGCTCTTTATTATGAGATGTCTTATAGTTGTATTTGTTGGCATTTCTGTAGTGATTGCGATTATTCAGTATAAGAGAAACGTTACATTTATTGCTCAGCTTATGGGTGTTTCATGGGGTGCGCTTGCAGGAGCTTTCCTTGCACCTTTCCTCTATGGTCTGTACTTTAAGTTTATTACCAAGGTTGCTGTTTGGGTAAACTTTGTATTTTCAACAGTTGTAATGCTTGCAAACATGATGTTCAGATCAAGCTTCCCTAAGCTTCTTCAGTCACCTATCAATGCGGGCGCATTCTGTATGATTGCAGGACTTATAATTGTCCCTGTTATATCTGTATTTACTAAGAAGCCTCCAAAAGAGCTCGTTGATGGCGCATTTGCATGTTACAATAAGGAAGTACTTGTTCATCAGAGCACATCACTTTCTGATGATACAGAGTGATCATTATTGTATTAGAGCTATTTGGTAAAAAGAGGTTGTTATGGCGGAACATGTTTTAAAGAATGATGAACTTCAAATAAGAGTATCAGATCACGGTGCTGAACTAAGGTCTTTAACTAAAGCCGGCACCGGTAAAGAGTTTATGTTTCAGGCTGATTCAAAGTACTGGGGGAGAACATCACCGGTTCTTTTCCCTATTGTTGGCGGTCTTTGGGAGAATAAGTATGTTTATAATAACAAAACATACGAACTTCCCAAACACGGCTTTGCCAGAGATATGGATTTTAACCTAGTAAAAGAATCTGATGATGAGCTTTTATTTGAGCTAAAAGATACTGAGGATACATTAAAGATTTATCCTTTTAAATTCAGACTTCAAATAGGGTATAAGCTTAACGGAAGTAAAGTTAGCATTACTTATAACGTTGTCAATGAAAATGATGATGTTATGTATTTTTCTATAGGAGCTCACCCTGCTTTTATCTGTGATCTTAATACGGATAAGCTTGTATTTGAAAAAGACGGAGCTTCTGTGGAAGATAAACTTAAGTCCAATGTTATTGATATGAGCAGTGGATGCCTTTCTGAAAAGGTAATCGATATCAAGACAGAGGGAGGAGTGCTTACACTGGAGCCTGAGCTTTTTGATGAGGATGCTCTTATCTTGGAAAACAGGCAGGCTGACAGCGTTACTATTATCAGGAAAAACGATGAAGACAAGATAAAGGTAAGCTTTGATGCGCCTTTATTTGGAGTCTGGTCACCTGATAAGAAGAATGCACCTTTTGTGTGCATCGAACCCTGGAATGGCAGATGTGACAGAGTGGGCTTTTCTCATATTTTGGAAGAAAGAGAGTATGGCAATAAGTTAAATGTCGGTGAAAGCTTTAAATCGACATTCTCTGTTGAGATTATCAGGTAATTCATTGTCTGCTTATTAAAGGCATATTTTATATGATTATTGATTTTCATACACATACTTTTCCTGATTCCATTGCGGCAAGAGCGGTTGAGAGCCTTAGTAAAGAGGCTCATATAGTACCGCATACGGACGGAACGGTAACAGGACTTATAGATTCGATGGATAAGGGCGGCATAGATATGTCCGTCCTTTTGCCTGTTGCAACAAACGCTGGGCAGGTTGAGAGTATTAATGACAAGGCGCTTAAGTCCAATGAAAAATTTGATGGCAGACTTATTTCTTTTGGCTGTATTCATCCTGATTATTCAAGGTATAAAGAGGAACTTAGGAGAATTAAAAACAGCGGGATAAAAGGAATTAAAATACATCCTGTTTATCAAAAAGCAGATATTGATTCTAAGGAGTTTCTGGATATCATTTACGCTGCCTGCGAAAATGATCTGATAGTTATTACTCACGCAGGACTTGATATAGGGTTTCCGGGGGTTGTCAATTGTTCTCCCAAGATGTGCCGAAATGTAATTAATACTATCGGAGAATTTAAGTTTGTTCTTGCTCATATGGGCGGCTGGCGTAACTGGGAAGAAGTGCCTTTATATCTTGCTGATACTACGGCTTTCCTTGATACTTCGTTTTCTTCAGGGAGGATTAAGGCACTTTCTGACGGATATTGGGACGATAAGGACAAGAACATGCTTGATAAAGAGGGCTTTATGAAGCTGGTTGAAGCCTTTGGTACTGATAGGCTTTTGTTTGGAAGCGATAGTCCTTGGTCAGATCAAAAAGAAGCTGCTGATTATATTACAGGGCTTGGACTTAATAAGAAAGACTGCGACAAAATCATGTCCGGTAATGCTTGTAGGCTTCTTGAGCTATAATGATTTTATGATGTAATATAAAAAACTTATAAAAGGTGAGATGAATGAGAAAACTAAAGATTTATCTTGTAAAACACGGATATACACCTCTTGGGCTGTATATCACTATACATTTTATTGCAATTATTATAGCTGTTCCCTTGGTTATCATCGGATATGTTCTGAGTAGTAAATACTATAATGACTTATCGGTTATGTTTATATGTCTAATTCTTGCGCTGATTCCGCTTGTTACATCATCTATTATTTCAATTTCGTTATGTCGTTGTCCGGGATGCGGTCGTCTTCTTAGATTTGAATCCCTTTCCCAGACTCATTGTATGTACTGCGGAGCAAATCTTGATAAAAAATTCAGCTGGTTTTCTGAAGTGGAAGATGAAGTTTTTCCAAGAATTAATTGGAACTCATCCTGGGATGCCGAAGAAAAAACTGTTGATAGTCATGATATTGCTGATACTACGCAAACGGTAACCACTAAAAATGAGAGTACCGAGGTAGATGTCAGAAGAGCCATCGTAAAAGATATTCCTTCACTTCTAAAGCTGTTATCGCAGGTTCTCGAAGTTCATGCAAGAATAAGACCCGATTATTTTGTTTCAGGACAAACTAAATACTGCAATTCTGAACTCGAACAGATACTTGATGACGATGGTAAAAGAGTATATGTCGCGGAAGTAGATGGTACTGTTGCCGGTTATGCATTCTGTGAACTTAAGGAAATGCCGGATAAGCCCTTTGTAGAGCATTTTAAATATTTATATATCGATGATCTATGCGTTGATGAGTCTTTCAGAGGAAAAGATGTAGCAACAAAGATATTTGAATATGTCAAAACTGAGGCTAAAGCACTTGGCTGCAGAGATATAACTTTAAATGTCTGGGCGGGAAATGACAGAGCAAATGCTTTCTATAAAAAGATGGGCATGAATCCTCAGAAAACAACAATGGAAATAAAGCTTTGATATTTAAAAGTTTTATCTGTATAGCATATTTTACTTATTAGGAGGAGACTTGATTGGAAAATGCTAACAAGAAACGATTAATTACTTTTATTATTGTCGCGTATGGAGTTGCTGCAATTATGTGGATCTTTATGGCGATAGGACTTAAGAGCGGGAAGGATCTGACTGCATTTGCCAATGCGCAGATGTTTTATCCTGCATGTGGAGTTATGCTGGGATTTCTTCTTTTTGGCGATAAAGAAAAGAAGTTACCGAAAGCTGGTTTTATTGTGGCACTTATAACCGCAGCGGTAATGATTATCTTTAGTATCATATCTGCTTTCGCGGAGCATACTATGATCACAACTGCGGCAGGAACTGTATCAAATTGGAATCTGTATACACAGTATATTATGATTGTAGGAAGTATTATATGTTATATCCTTTTCTGGGCATGCGGCCGTGAAAAGAGACGTAATGCAGGTCTTTGCAGGAACAATATCAAGACCAGTGTTATATTGGTATTTGTGTTTGTAGCCTTGTATATACTCAGAGTGTATATTTCAGTATTTTTATCAGGTCTTGTAAATAATGATTCAAGCGTTTCTGTTGGACAGATCAATCAGATATTATCCAATCCTCAGATTATAATTTCTGCTTTTGTTATTCTTATCAATTTCCCATTAACATTCCTTGCATTTTGGGGAGAAGAGTATGGATGGAGATATTATCTTCAGGGAATTCTTCAAAAGAAGTTTGGACTTAGACTTGGTGTTTTGATATTGGGTGTTGTATGGGGGCTCTGGCATTTTGGCCTTGATATGATGTTCTATACAACTACTACAGGACCTGTATATTTAATCTCTCAGATTATTACATGTATCAGCCTTGGTATATTCTTTGGATATGTATATATGAAAACTCAGAACATTTGGGTAGTAGCACTCATGCATTTCATTAATAACAATTATGTTGTTCTTTTTTCTGGAGGGGACGTAAGTGTTCTCCAGAATCAGACTGTGACTTTGTCTGAGATTCCGTTACAGATAATAAGTTGCCTTTTGTATATGGCATTTATTCTGGCGCCTATATACAATAGAAAAAATTTAGCTACTGAAGTAGAATGAAGAAGATAATAAAAAAAGGCAGTGAATCTGAGGATCAATGTCATTAAGTTAACATTGACCAATTAAGGGATTAACCAAAGAATCAACAAGAGCGATTGAGGTATTTATATCTTCAATCGTTTTTTTTTTATTTCTGAGCATCACAACAAGACAGACGAAAGTCTGCCGCAAAAAGTATTCAATTAAGTATAATTATGCTACTCTATACAAGAAACCATGAAAAATCTTTGTAGTCAGATTTC
>JAEEGJ010005234.1_pt1 | contig 41470 bp, 36 predicted proteins | sample 8958761 | NCBI WGS metagenome assembly JAEEGJ01 (sample SAMN16246546, study PRJNA631951) | gut metagenome | biome: gut microbiome; feature: rumen; material: RS-attached | host: Bos | place: Iran: Karaj | collected 2018-10 | reverse complement strand
TATCTACGTGAACGATCTTCGCACCCGGCAGGATCTTCGCCGCAAGGCCGGCCTGGTGGGCAAAATAGCAGAAGCAGACAAGTGCCAGCAGGATAACAACGATCGCGGCAATGATCTTATTCTTCTTTGAAACTTTCATATGTTTTTTGGTCTTTGCTTTACCTGACTTGTCTGTCTTATTAGACATAATTATGCCCTTCCTTTTCAATACATAATAAAATATCAGCACGCAACATTATAATTCGCATGTCAAGAGATTGCAAGAAAAGATTACTTTTCGCCCGTTTTCCGCCTGTTCAGATTTCAAAAACCGCGTCGATCAGTGCATTGAGGTCCGCGTTATTCTTTCCCGCACACTCGTAAAGCACCTCGAAGAAGCGGTCTGCGGTCGAGTTTTTGAAAGCGTTTCTTCTTACATACTCACGGATGACGCCGTGGAACTCTTCGGTGCCAAGGATCTCTTCCATCTGGAAAAGCGCCTGTTTGCCGACCTCATATGCCGCGTAGACAAACGAATACTCCGACCCGAACGAGTAATACGAACGGTTGATCGGGATCGAGCCCATTGCTTTGATTGAACTGTTATAATTCTGATCCGAAAGATCTGCGACCTTTCTGGAGTAATAATCGTACTTGGACGGATCTCCCACATATTCGTAGTAAACGATCTCTGTATAGGATGCGAAAGACTCGTCGAGCCACGGCTCCATGCCGGAATTGCTGCCGACGATGCCCATGAACCACTGGTGTCCGATCTCGTGCGCCACGACACCGCGCATGGTGTTAAACGGCAGTTTCTCCCAGGAATTTTTCGTGCAGTAGAGAGAATCTACCGTGCAGATGATCAGATTCGGGTATTCCATACCGCCCGCATCGATCGGCGCCAGAATGATATCCAGCTCCGGATACGGATATTCGCCAAATGCTTCACCGAAAGCTGCCAGTGATTCTTCTGCAGCCTGAACTGAGGCTTCGCAGCATTCCGGCATCTCGTTGGATGCAGGGTGCTTCTCGTCATAAACGACGCGGATGTGCACATCCTTGTAATCACCCTCGTAGAGTTTGAAACCAGCACTCGCGCAGAAGACGAAGTCACGGACGCAGGGTGCGTCGATCGAATATGTCGTCTTTCCGTTCTCCTGCTTATACTCTTCCTCCACGCCGGTCGTCAGGATCATGTAATCAGACGGAACCGTCAGCATTACCTTGTAATCGGAGATCTCCGAGAAGAAGCACTCACCCATGTTATAGAATGCCTCGTGCGACCAGTCCCCATTCGTATATACAGCCAGGATCGGGTAGAAATTCGTAACGTTGAAGACATCCTGCGATACGCCGTAACGATCGGCAAGAGACGGGATCTTCGCGGTAAAGTCATAGGACAGAGTCATCTCTTCTTTCGGCTGAAGCGGCGTGGGAAGCGGGATCCATACCACGGAAACATCGCTGTCACGGGTATACTGGATGTTTTTCGAGTTTCCGACCTCAATATTCTCGATCTCCGTCAGCGCACCATCCGAGCCCGGCACACCCGAGGTCTGCTCATCTTTAAAAAGGCTGGAGTAGTCACGCAGGCAGAGCTTATCCCATGCGTCATCCGAGTTATTGAAGAACTTGGCGACCACATGACCGCTTACCGTATTCTTCGTGGTATCGAGTTCCAGTGCCATATCGTAGTGGAACCGTTCATTTTCCGGGAGAAAATCGATCGAGCAGTTCTTCTCCGGCACGGGGATCTGAAGGTTCAGATCCGTATTGCCGGACGGAGCTGTAGTATCCGTCGGTTCCGGCGTCGTATCTGTCGGCTCCGGTGTCGTATCCGTCGGTAAATAAGTAGGTTCCGTTTCAGGCGCTTCCGTCTCCATCGTAGCGCCGAGCTTCTTCTGTTTCGTCTCCAGAGACGAACGGCGGTTACAGGCGGAAACCGAAACAGCAATGGACATCGCAAGCAGCCCGGACAAGAGCTTTTGCATCTTTTTCATAGGAGACTCCTTTCTAATCAGCCGAAAAAGCAGAGTGCGATAACGTGGCAGATCGCGCCGAAATCCACGAGAAGGTGGAAGATCATGTGTGCGAACTTAAAACGCATGAAGAAAAGCACTACACTCGAGGTGTAGCAGAGGCCGCCGGCCAGGATCAGCCAGAAGGATACCGGGGAGGCCTGCTCGTAGAGGATCGGGAAACAGAGCACGATCATCCATCCCATCAGGAGATAGAGGAGTGCCGAGAAAATGTAGGAAATCGCCGACTTGGAAAAAGCAATAGCCTTCATCAGCGTACCTGCAATTACGACGAGCCACTGGGCAACACAAAGTCCGATGCCCCATTTGCCGCCGATGATGGACAGGCAGACCGGTGTATAAGCGCCGGCGATCGCATAGAAGATCATGATATGGTCGAGGCGGTTAAAAACTTCCTTCTGCTTGGTACCGTGCTTCATGGTGTGGTCGATCGTAGACATCAGGAACATCAGGAATGTGCCGATACAGAAGATGGAGATCGCCACCGTATCCAGGATCGCGTTGCCGCTTCTGGCCTTCAGATAGGAGTGGACCGCCGCATACGGCAGGATAGCCAGCATGAATACCGCCATAACACCGTGTGTTGTGGCATTTCCGATCTCCTCGCCGAATGTCTCCTGTGTCTTGACTTTTCTTACTTCCTCGTCGGACCAGTTCAGGTCACGGAGTCCTTCCTCCAGCGGATCCGCAGCCGCTCCGGTCTGCGCCTCCTTATGTGATCTCGAACCCTCCAGCCATCTGTGCCAGAATGCTTTGTTCGTTGACATTGCCTCTTCCTCCTAAGTTCCAGTTCTTTTCCGTTCTCTTTATATATCTGCGCTTCCCGCGCTTCATCATAATCTTCTTATTCTATTCAGTCCAGATCGCTGTCGCCGAAGACGTCGATCTTCTCAGCCTCACCGTGCACATCCGGGAAATCCAGGCTCTCATCCGTCGGGAGCTCCATCTCCACCGGAGAAACCATATCCACCGGTTCGGCCATCTCTGTCGGAACGACCATTTCCACTGTTCCTTCTTCTTCACCTGCCGGAAGCATTTCCGGCTTCGGGAAAGGAACGATCTCCGACTGGTAATTCTCATTCCGGACCGGCTCCTGCACCGCGGTCTGCGACAGATCCGCCGAAGAAGGTGCTTTTGCCGGAAGTTCGATCGGTGTAGAGGGAGCTGTTGCCGGAAGTTCGATCGGGGTCGACGGCGAGTGGGCCGCCAGTGCGATCACCTGTGTCTCATCGGACGGCGCCGAAGACGGGGCATGTGCCGCCAGAGCAATGACTTCTGTCGGCTGCTCCCCGGAAGGAAGTGCCGCAGCGGCCTCACCCGAAAGGTTATTCATGACTGTCTGGTCGTCTTCCTGCTTCTTGACAGGGAATGTCTCCGCAGCGACCTCGGCCTTCTCGTTCAGCACGATCGTACCCAGCGGGGACGGTGCTTCCGGCTCCGGTGCAAAAGGCATGACTGGGCTTCTGACGGCGTTTGTCTTGCGGAAATGGTCAAAGTCGTGGATCTGCTTCTTCTCCGCTACATAGGCGTTGTGGTAGAAGCGGACGATCTGCGAAATGAGATATGCGATGATCACGACCGGCAGGATCAGGTACGGAAGTTTCTCCGCCTGCTTTTCGGAGCACATTCCGATCAGGCCGGTAAAAGGCGCGTGGACAAGTTCATATATCCGGTTAAAAAACGTAGACAGCAGCGTATCGATGATATTCTTGCCGGGTTTGCTGAGCCGGAGCTCGATCTTCGGCAGGAACCACTTCGGGAGATATGCCAGTAATCCGAAGGAACAGATACCCAGCATGACCCAGACCTTCTTCTTCCAGCATGCCCAGATCACGGACATGACCAGACCAAGAAGGAAGCATACGCTCATAATGCGCTCAAAAAGGAAAATGTCTCTCGGGACATTTCTGGTATAGCAGAAATATGCGGGGAACGAGAACAGGAACAGAAGTGACAGCAGGACTCCGCCCAAGAAAATATCTCCGATGATATCCCGTTTCATCTTCCGGTTCTCCTTTCCTTCGATTTTCGTCAAAACACACAACGGACACACTGATCCGAGTTTACACAGTAATGTATTATACCCCTTCCCCCTTCCCTTGTCACTTGCCCACGCGCGTGATAAAATCGAAAAAAGCCTTAATTCTGCTATTCCTTATAAGGGGTGGACGGCAGATTCATGGCTTGCATCTATGGTTATTTCATTAGGAGGGATCGTCATATGCCCTATTCCACTACTTCCGCAGATGTCGTCATCGTAGGCACCGGTGCTGCCGGACTGTTCTGCGCACTTCATCTTCCGGAAAATCTTTCCATTTACATGATCACCAAGGATACGCTTGAGAACAGCGCCTCCTACCTCGCCCAGGGCGGTATCGCCGCGCTGAAGGACTCCGAGGACTACGAAGACTATTTCGAGGATACTCTGCGTGCCGGTCACTATGAGAACTCGAGAAAAGCGGTCGACACCATGATCCGCCAGTCTCCGGTCATCATCCGCGAGCTCCTCGACTATCACGTCAACTTCGATAAGAAGGGCGACGACCTCGACCTGACCAAGGAAGGCGGCCACTCCGCTTCCCGTATCCTCCACCACGAGGACATTACCGGACAGGAGATCACCAGCAAGCTTCTCCAGAATGTCCGCGAAAAGAAGAACATCGACCTTCACGAGCACACCACCATGGTCGACCTGATCTGTGAGAAAAATGTCTGCAAGGGCATCATCACACAGGACGCCGACGGTGCTTTTCACGCGGTATTCGGCAAAGCCGTAGTACTCGCGACCGGCGGTATCGGCGGACTTTTCAAGCACTCTACCGCTTTCCGTCACATCACCGGTGACTCTCTGGCCATCGCACTGAAGCACAACGTGCTCCTCAAGGACATCAACTACATCCAGATCCACCCGACATCCCTCTATTCCGAGAAGCCGGGCAGATCGTTCCTCATTTCCGAGGCTGTAAGAGGCGAAGGCGGCGTGCTCAGAAACAAGAACATGGAGCGCTTCACCGATGAGCTGCAGCCGCGTGACGTCGTATCCGCTGCGATCAAGAAGCAGATGGAGATCGACGGCAGAGGCTTTGTATGGCTCGACGTCACCCACCTCGATCCGGAGCTCATCAAGAGCCACTTCCCGAACATCCTCGAGCACTGTAAGGAAGAGGGCTACGATATCCTGAAGGAACCCTTCCCGGTAACCCCTGCCCAGCACTATTTCATGGGCGGTATCGAGGTCGACCTCAAGGGCAGAACATCCATGGATAACCTCTACGCCATCGGCGAGACATCCTGCACCGGCGTACACGGCAAGAACCGTCTCGGCAGTAACTCCCTGCTCGAGAGCCTTGTATTTGCGAAGCGCTCCGCGCAGAACATTGAGGAGACGATCCCGTATGAGCCGACAGAGACTGAGGAAGTAGACTTCAGCCAGTACGAGGGCAGAGATTTTGCGAAGGAATACCGCGAGATCGTTCTCGAGGAGATCAAGAGAAGGGACAAAGATTTCTATGAACAATGGTGTACTTAATACGATCCTGTGGGACGACTATATCATGCGCGCACTGCGCGAAGACATCACTTCCGATGACGTGACCACACAGGCGATCATGCCGGAACCATTCATGGTTACGGTCGACCTGATCTGCAAGCAGGACGGCGTCCTCTGCGGGATCGACGTTTTCACACGCGTCTTCGAGATGCTCTGCGATGACTCGTCTTTCCGTGCCAATTTCAAGGACGGAGACGAGATCCATAAGGGCGACATCATCGGCATTCTGACCGGTGACGGACGTGCTGTACTGAGCGGCGAGAGAACCGCCCTCAACTTCCTGCAGCGAATGAGCGGTATCGCTACCCTCACCCGTTCCATGACTAAGGAACTCGAGGGATATGACACCAAGCTCCTCGACACAAGAAAGACCACACCGAACATGCGTCCTTTTGAAAAGTATGCGGTACGCATCGGCGGCGGCACGAATCACAGATACAATCTTTCTGACGGCGTCCTCATCAAGGACAACCACATCGGCGCTGCAGGCTCTATCGCCAAGGCCGTCGAGATGGCACGCGCATACGCTCCGTTCGTAAGAAAGATCGAAGTGGAAGTCGAGAACCTCGAGATGCTTCAGGAAGCCCTCGACGCAAAGGCCGACATCATCATGCTCGACAACATGACCGACGAGATGACTGCCCAGGCTGTCGCGATGGCCAAGGGCAAGGCTGAACTCGAAGCTTCCGGCAACATGAGCATCGAGAGACTGAAGAAACTCGCCGAGATCGGTGTAGACTTCATCTCCTGCGGCGCACTCACCCACTCGGCACCGATCCTGGACTTCTCCATGAAGAACTTAAAGCCGATCAACTAATTTACGCCGCAACAAACAGAACAGACAAGATCCGGCAAGCGCCTGCACCCAGTGTGGCGCTTGTCCTGTATAAGGAGTAATAAGACCATGAGAAGAATCGTATTAGCCAGCAAATCGCCCCGCCGTTTCGAACTTCTGTCGATGACGGGACTCACCTTTGAAGTCATGGACGCAAAAGTCAATGAGGGGACTCTCGCCGAGAAAGTCCTTCTGGGCGCGGCGTCTCCGGCACTGGCTGCCGGCGCTATGGCGGGGCTTTCCATCGGACTCGCTGCTCTGAACCCGAAGGGCGCATCCTCCGGAACGGTCTCCTTCTCTTCAGGCGACACACTCCCCACCGTTACTGTCAACACGACACCTTCCATGTATGAGAAAGCCGAGAAGATCTGCTGCTCTCTGGCCGAAGCCAAGGCCAAGGCGGCTCTCGATAATCTGGAATGGTCCTCCGATGAGGCACCGCTGGTCATCGGTTCCGATACGATCGTCGTTACAGAGGACGAGATCCTCGGGAAGCCGGATGATGAGGCCGATGCCCGCCGCATGCTGACCATGCTCTCCGGAAAGACCCACCGTGTCTATACCGGCGTCGCGATCCTTTCCAAGGACCTTGAAAATCGCGTCTTCAGTGCTTTTGCCGACGTAAGATTCCATGACCTCGACGATATGCAGAAGGATCTGATCGAGAAGTACATCGCCACCGGTTCCCCGATGGACAAGGCCGGTGCCTACGGTATCCAGGACGAGGGCGCACTCCTGATCGACTCGATCAGCGGTGACTACTACGCCGTCGTCGGACTTCCCATCGCACAGGTCAACCGGGAACTTCGCGCACTGCTCTGATTCAAAGGCGGATTGATATAAAACAAGAAAAAACCAGTGTTTTATATCAATGTTTTCCTGGTCAGATTGATATAAACTTTCGGAAAACAACGGTTTTATATCAATTTTCAGACCTTCCATTGATATAAAAGCACTTATACGCGAAGTTTTATATCAATGCCCAACTCCATTTACCTCTCAAAATTGATATAAAACAGTCAATTGAGGCCTTCTTATATCAATCGAGTCCTGCATTCTTTGATATAAAACGACGCGAAACCACGTTCTTATATCAATAAGCATCTTCCGCACATCACCAGAACAACAAAGGAGCAGCCTCATTATATTGAGACTGCTCCTTTTGAACATTATGAATTATTACAATCAATCACCGCGGTTGCGTCACACAAAAAGCCGAATGCTCACTCAAAAAGCGGTGTGGAGAAATATCTCTCCGCGGTATCCGGAAGGACAGTAACAACGGTCTTTCCGGGTCCAAGCTTCTTCGCCATAGCGATCGCCGCCGCGACGTTGGAACCGGACGAGATGCCGCACATCAGGCCTTCTTTTCTGGCCAGATCCTTCGCGGTCTCAAGTGCCGCCTCGTCAGATACGACATATACATCTTCGTAGATCTCGGTGTTGAGGTTCTCCGGGATCAGGCCGTCGCCGATACCCATCTGCAGGTGGGAACCGATATTACCGCCGGCAAGGATCGCCGCGTTCTCCGGTTCTACTGCCCAGATCGTGATGTTCGGATTCTGGGCCTTCAGGACTTCACCGATTCCGGAAAGAGTTCCGCCGGTGCCGATGCCTGCGCAGAAACCGTCGATCGGACCTGCGACCTGTTCTAAGATCTCGACGCCCGTGTGATGGCGGTGGACCATCGGATTGGCCGGGTTCGTGAACTGCTGCGGAACGAATACGTTCGGATCTTCTTTCTCCATCTTCTCTGCGAGCTTTAAGCACTCGTCGATGGCTTTACCGATATCGCCGTCATCGTGGATGAGCTTGACCTCGGCACCGTAGTGCTCCACGAGATAGCGGCGCTCACAGGATACGGAGTCCGGCATGATGATGATCGTTCTGTATCCGCGGACCGCGCCGACCAGCGCAAGACCAATGCCCTGATTGCCGGATGTCGGCTCGACGATGATGGTATCCTTGGTGATCTTACCGTCCTTTTCGGCCTGCTCGATCATGTTGAGCGCGGTGCGGGTCTTGATGGATCCGCCCACATTCAGGCCTTCGTATTTTACAAGCACGCGGGCCGAATCCTCACCGACCATGCGGGAGGAAAGTTCGATCATCGGCGTATGCCCGACGGCTTCCAGTACATTCTTATAAACCATTTTACTTCCTGCTTTCTACGGGATATGTCCCGAAGAGTAATCAACCTTTTATCCTGAGGATATTAGGGCAAATGCTCTACTATTTTATATCCCTTATGTCCATCATGCAAGAAAAGCACCGAAAAGTATTGCAATTCCTTGCTTTCCGTGGTATCTTTTTGTCATTGCGGAAGTGCTTTTATCAAAGATGAAAAAGGAACCGCAATGTTTGACCGCCACGACATCAGTGGTTAGTAGGCCATACGGACAGCCGGGTCAAATGCCGAAGCGGCAGTTTTTACTGCCTTATTGAGTGGGAAGTTCGAATTCCCTTAATGTTGATAAGTTGGTTATAACTTGTGAATAATCAATAAGAGTGCGATGAAGCTTTGGCTTTTAGGACCTCTTGCCCGTGGGCACGATGATGTGTTTTCCCGGAGAAGATTTTCAAGTTAGGACCATCTTGGAAAGGATGGATCAAATGGCGCACGAGAAACTTCGTCTCTACGGCTTTAACAATCTGACCAAATCCCTGAGTTTTAACATCTATGATGTTTGCTATGCCAAGACGGCACGCGAACAGAAGGATTATATTGCGTACATTAATGAGCAGTATAACTCGGAGCGTCTTACGAAGATCCTTACCAACCTCACCGAGATGATCGGTGCGAAGGTGCTCTCGATTTCCAAGCAGGACTACGAGCCGCAGGGTGCGTCCGTTACTCTTCTCATCGCTGAGGAATCCATGATCCCGCATATGGAGGCAGAGACCGTGGTGGCACACCTCGATAAGAGCCACGTTACCGTACACACCTACCCGGAGTACCATCCGGATACAGCTATCGCTACTTTCCGCGTAGATATCGACGTCGCAACCTGCGGCGAGATCTCCCCGCTTTCCACATTGGATTACCTGATCGGAAGCTTCGATTCCGATATCATCACGATGGACTACCGTGTCCGCGGATTCACCCGTGACGTCAACGGCAAGAAGATCTTCCGCGACAAGAACATCGTATCCATCCAGAATTATATCGATAGAAAAACACTCGAGCGCTACGATGCGATCGACATCAACGTTTATCAGGCGAACCTCTACCACACCAAGATGCTCATCAAGGATGTGGATCTGCAGAACTACCTCTTTAAGACAGATGTCTATGAGATCGCGCCGAAGACCCGTCTGGAGATCACCAACAATCTCCGCAAGGAAATGATCGAGATCTTCTCCGGAGCCAATGTTTTTGAAGCACCGGAGGAGGATAACGATTAAGTGGAGAAGGATTTCAAGCAAAGACAGAGCCGTGCCCCTATTGCCGAAGCACTCGACAATTACACTTCCGAGCGTGTCGTTCCTTTTGACGTGCCCGGACATAAGCACGGCCGCGGAAATCCCGAACTGACTGAATTTCTCGGCGAGCGCACCATGATGCTCGACGTTAACTCCATGAAGCCCCTGGACAATCTCTGCCACCCGGTCTCCGTCATCAAGGAAGCCGAAGAACTGGCCGCAGAAGCTTTTGGTGCAAGAGCGGCATTCTTTATGGTGGGCGGCACTACTTCTTCTGTCCAGGCGATGGTATTTACCGTCGCAGCCCGCGGCGAAAAGATCATCGTCCCGCGAAATGTTCACAGAAGTGTTATCTATGCGATGGTCCTCTGCGGCGCCATTCCGGTCTATGTTGATCCGGGTGCGCATGAGCAGCTGGGTATCGCGCTCGGCATGACTCTTAACGATGTAGAAAGAGCGATCCTCGATAACCCTGATGCCAAGGCCGTCTTCGTTAATAACCCGACGTACTATGGCATCTGCAGTGATCTACGCGGTATCGTAAAACTCGCACATTCCCACGGAATGCAGGTCATCGTTGATGAAGCTCACGGCACGCATCTTTCGTTCTCAGAGAAGCTTCCCGTTTCCGCAATGGAAGCAGGTGCCGACCTGGCCGCAGTCTCCATGCACAAGTCCGGCGGATCGCTGACACAGAGTTCTTTCCTTCTGGTCGGAGGCGTGGAAAGCGAGGAAAATAAGGCTTCCGCGATCTCCCCTGCCTATGTCCGCCAGATCATCAACCTGACACAGACGACCTCCGGCTCTTACCTTTTCCTGTCGAGCCTCGATCTTTCCCGAAAGAGACTTGCTCTCCATGGAAAAGAACTGTTCGACAAGGTAATCGATATGGCCGAATATGCCAGAGAAGAGATCAACAGTATCGGCGGTTATTATGCCATTGGTTCGGAGCTGATCGACGGCAAGGCCATCAGTGATTTTGATAAGACCAAGCTCGTCATCCACACTCTTCCCGTCGGTCTTGCCGGCATCGAGGTGTATGACCTGCTGCGTGATGAATACGATATCCAGATGGAGTTCGGCGACTTCGGAAACTGCCTGGCCTACCTCTCCGTAGGGGACCGCATCCGTGAGATCGAGCGTCTCGTGGGTGCACTTTCGGAGATCCGCCGCCACTTCGGAAAAGAACCGCTCGTGTCCCTGCCGAACAGTTATCTGCCGCCGGTAGTAGTGCTTTCACCGCAGGAAGCGTTCTACGCGGACACCGAGCACATCGATTTTGGATCTTCAGTAGGAAGGATCTCCGCAGAGAGCATCATGTGCTATCCTCCGGGAATTCCGGTACTTGCTCCTGGCGAGAAGATCACCGTGGAAGTCCTTGATTATTTAAGGTTTGCGCAGGAAAAGGGCTGCCAGATCACCGGCGCCGAAGACGCAAGTCTCAAGACTCTGAAAGTCGTCAGGGAACGGACAGGATACTGATCTATGGGAAGAATGGAAAATGACGAGATCTTTATGAACGCTCTCGAAGAGGAACGTAGAAAGATCCCAAGCTTCATGCGCATGTCTCCTGCCAAGGCAAAGGTCATCAGCATCATCTTTTTCTTTATCGGCCTGGCAGAGCTCCTAGTCGTTTTCTTCTGGCCGCGCTGGCTGGGTGCGTATGTCACTTACACAAAAGATGCCGACGGCAGCATGATTATCAATAACGTATATCCGGTCGGGTATATCGTGGCGATGATCGCCGTTGCCGCGCTGACGATCCCGGTCATCGGGTATATTCTCTTCTCCAGGAAATTCGAGAAAGATGCTTTCCGCGATGCAAGCAGAATGGCAAAAACGCAGAAGGATCTTCAGGCGGCAAGCGAGCGGCGTACAGACCGTATGATCATGGAACAGGCTTCCAATCTCGAGATTAAACGCATTCACTCTTCTTCTGAAGAAAAAGATACTTCGGATGCCGTAGCTTCAGGCGAGTCTCTCTACGCTCCGCTGGACGAGGACCTCGGAAATCAGATCCTCCGCAAATCTACGAGAAAAGCACCGGACGAGATCGACCTTTTCGAACCGGATTCGGATACTGAGATTTTCAAGAAAAAACAGGAATAAAAAAGATCCCCGGAATCCGGGGATCTTTTTTTGATGTTTCACTTATTCGCGAATTACTGCGAAGAGATTACTGCATCGGCTGTGTCGGCTGAGCCGGCTGAGCCGGAGCAGACTTCTTAGCGTTCATTGTTGCAAGAACAATTCCGGCTATAAGAGCGAGAGCACCGATGATAAGCAGATAGAAAGCAATCTGCAGGGAAGCAACCTTTGAACCGCCCCAAGATGTAGAAAGCTTATTCAAATCACTTACATCACTTGCGACACTACGCATATCCCAGAGACACCAAACAACCTCCGCAGTCATAACACCAGACAGGATCTTCGGCTGATTGATTACCAGAAGTACAGCGATTGCGATGATAAGAATGATGTGAACAACACCATGATGATTACCATCCATCAGACTGGATGTAATTCCAGCTGCCTTAACGATCGGCAGAAAGCTAGCAAGCAGCAGAATAACGCATCCTCCAAGTGTGCACAGTGTTGCCGGATCCTTAAAATCGACTTTAATTTTCTTCAAGTCCATAAATATACCCCTCCTAGAGTTTTTTAAACAAGTTCATTATACAACATCACATTTGATATTTAATCAACATTTTTCTGGTTTATAGCGGAGTTTTATTGAAGAAGCCGCGCAATAAGAAAACATAGTTCAGTCGAAGTGCTTTTCGAGTTTAACAAATTGTTTTCAAAACATCGCTTATAAAATATTGCTTCGATTGAAACAGGCATTGTTCAATAGAAAACAAAAGCCCCCGGGCAAGTGCTTTTTGCGAAGAAAAAGAAATGCACATGAAAGAGCCGGCGGTTGGAAAAGGAGGATGTATGGATAGTCTGACGAAGGAACTGATGACGCGTATTGAGAGACTGGAGATGGCGGTCGAATCTGCCAAAGATGTGTTGAAAGATGCTCCGGAGGGATCGCTACGGATAAACCGGAGTGCAAGTTTTACCCGCTTTTATCACATCACTCAGAAGGGTGATACTAGAGGGCGGTATCTGCCCATGAGCGAGAAGGAACTTGTGGCAAAACTGGCGAATAAGGATTATGCTCAGCGACTACTCGCCGAAGCGGAGCGCGAGTTGATGGAAACTAAAGTTTTTCTCCAGAAGGTGGAAAAAAAATACTTCTGAGTCTTTACACGCCGGGCTGATACCTCAACGGCAGGAACTGGTTGATCCGATCCTGCGAAATGAAGAGGAACGGATCCGTTACTGGAACAGTCTTCCTTACAGCACCTCATCATATGAACCGGAGGAGAAGATTTTTCAAACCAGGCGTGGAGAGATGGTCCGCTCAAAGTCCGAACTTCTGATTGCCGACATGTATTATGAGCTCGGCATTCCTTACCGGTACGAGTGTGCGCTCAAACTCAAGAACGGGAAAGTGAAGCATCCGGATTTTACTCTGTATCACGCCGGCCGTCGGATGGTGCTTTATCACGAGCATCTGGGGCGTCTGGATGACGAGGGTTACCGGCTGCGGAACATGAAGAAATTGCGTCAGTATGAGGAGAGCGAGATATGTCTCGGAAAGAATCTTCTGGTTTCGTGGGAAGCAGAGAAGTTCCCCTTCAACATTCAGGTTTTCCGGAAAGAGATTGAGGAGATTTTTTGGCTGTAAGATTGCCAGGATAGGGGTTTACCAGTCGTGAAAACAGGTCATTGATATAAGACCTGTTTTTTACGCAGTTTTATATCAATAAAAACAGGGGGCCGTTGATATAAGAATCGAGAAATCCAGGGTTTTATATCAATTTTCGACGTCGTAGGTGTCCGGGCGTTGATATAAAACCCCTCGAACAAGTGCTTTTATATCAATGAAGGCTCTGAAAATTGATATAAAAGCACTGTTTTCCGCGAGTTTATATCAATTGGACCTGTAAATCATTGATATAAAAACGCTGTTTTATACCTTCTTATATCAATCTGCTCCTCAGACGATGTCGACAAGCGTCTTCAACCAGTCGCTTATTAGAAGTTGCCCATGCCGATTGACCACTTTTTCTCCTCATCACGTCTCTATAGGAACAACATCGGGGAAATACACTCCGTATCTCTTCATATATGAGTTATGACAACGCCTTATATGGTGGTATTATATAGATGTTGGTCCGGTGCCGCGAAGACATAGCCGGCGCCCCACGAAATCAGGCAAACAAAGGAGTTGGAAATGGATCTTTGGTTTTCTGAATTTCATACCCCGAACGTTAAGCTTGCGATCAAGGTCGACAGGCAGCTTTATAGCGGTAAGAGTGACTTCCAGCAGATCGATGTTTTCGAGTCGCCGGAGTTCGGCCGCTTCCTGACACTCGACGGCTACATGATGCTCACCCAGAAGGATGAGTTTATCTATCACGAGATGATGGTCCATGTGCCGATGTGCGTGCATCCCGATGTCCGAAAAGTATTGGTCATCGGCGCCGGCGATGGCGGTGTCGTCAGAGAACTGACCCGCTACGGGACGATCGAGCATATCGACGTTGTCGAGATCGACGAGGAAGTCGTCCGGATCGCGAAGGAGTATCTCCCCTTCACGGCCTGCGGTTTTGATGATCCGCGCGTGCAGTGCCACTTCGAGGACGGTCTGAAATATGTCCGTCATCACGATAATGAATACGACCTGATCCTGGTCGACTCGACCGATCCGTTCGGACCGGGAGAAGGACTCTTCACAAAGGAGTTCTACGGCAACTGCTTCACGGCACTTAAGGAAGACGGCATCATGGTCAACCAGAACGAGAGTCCATTTTACGCGAACGATGCACGTGCGATGCAGCGCGCGCACAAGCGTATCCACACGAACTTCCCGATCTGCCGTGTGTATCAGGCGCACATCCCGACATATCCGTCCGGTCACTGGCTCTTCGGATTTGCTTCGAAGAAGTATCATCCGGTCAGAGACATGCACGCTGCCGACTGGAAAGAACTCGGGATCGAGACGAAGTACTATAACACGAACCTGCACAGAGGTGCCTTTGCACTTCCGAACTATGTGCAGAAACTTCTGGAAGCGATGGAAGAGCTTCCGAATAACGACACGACAAATACTCTGGGAGGTGAGAAAGCATGATCGACCGGATCGAGAAGAATTTCTTCGCATTGAATTGCTCATATGAAGATGCCGAGGCTGTCCTCTTCGGCGCCGGATTTGACGGCACCACTTCTTTCCGCCCGGGAACAAGATTCGGACCTTCCGCGATGAGAAACGAGAGCATCGGCCTTGAATCCTTCAGCCCCTATCAGGACAAGGATCTCGAGGATGCACCCATCTGCGATTCCGGCGATCTGGACCTTCCTTTCGGTGATGCGGAGCGGGCACTCTCCCTCATCGAAGATGAGACCCGCCGTATCTTAAATGACGGCAAGCTTCCGATCATGCTCGGCGGTGAGCATCTGGTCAGCCTGGGTGCTTTTCGCGCGGTAGCGGAAAAATATCCGGATGTTGTTGTACTTCACTTCGACGCGCACTGCGATCTCCGTGAAGACTACATCGGCAGTAAGCTCTCGCACGCCTGTGTCATAAGACGCATCCACGACATCGTCGGTGACGGCAGGATCTACCAGTTCGGTATAAGATCCGGTACAAAAGAAGAATTCGAGTTTGCAAAGACGCACACGAAGATGGAGCGTTTCAGAGCAGATAACTTTGACGAGGTGCTCGCACTTCTGAGGCTTTCTGAAAAGCCCGTTCCGATCTACCTGACCGTGGACCTCGACGTCCTCGATCCGAGAGAGTTCCCGGGAACAGGAACACCGGAAGCCGGCGGACTTTCCTTCGAGGAGCTTCGGACCTGCCTGATGCAGCTTAAGGATGTCAATCTCGTGGGAATGGACTTTGTAGAGCTCTCCCCGCCTTACGATCCGAGCGGCTGCAGCACGGCGCTGGCGCTGAAGATCTTAAGAGAGACGCTCATTATGAAATACGGAAAATAACAGACGGCTTGTTGCCGAATAACAAATAGAAAAGGAGTGATTATTATGGGAAAAGCACTTATCATCGGTTGTGGCGGTGTTGCCTCGGTAGCCATCGCGAAATGCTGCCAGAACAGCGAGGTCTTCACGGAGATCATGATCGCGAGCAGAACGCTCAGCAAGTGTGACGCACTGAAGGAGAAGCTTCAGCCGACGACAAAAACCATTATTCATACAAGACAGGTGGATGCGGACAAGGTTCCGGAACTCGTTGCCATCATGGAGGAGTTCAAGCCGGACGTTTGCCTCAACCTCGCACTTCCTTACCAGGATCTGACGATCATGGATGCATGCCTTGCGACCAAGACACCTTACGTCGATACCGCAAACTACGAGCCGCTCGATACCGCGAAGTTCGAGTACAAGTGGCAGTGGGCTTACCATGACAGATTTAAGGAGGCCGGTATCACGGCACTTCTCGGCTCCGGCTTTGATCCGGGTGTTACAGGCGTCTTCTCTGCTTATGCACTGAAGCACCAGTTCGATGAGATCAACTACATCGATATCCTCGACTGTAACGGCGGTGACCACGGTTATCCGTTCGCCACGAACTTCAATCCGGAGATCAACATCCGTGAAGTTTCCGCGAAGGGCAGCTACTGGGAAGACGGCAAGTGGGTCGAGACGGAACCGATGGAGATCAAGAGAGTCTATAACTTCGATCAGGTCGGCGAGAAAGATATGTATCTTCTCCACCACGAAGAGCTCGAGTCCCTCGGCAAGAATATCCCGGGCATCAAGCGTATCCGCTTCTTCATGACCTTCGGCCAGAGCTACCTCACTCACCTGAAGTGTCTCGAAAATGTCGGCATGACATCTATCGAGCCGGTCATCTACGAAGGCCACGAGATCGTACCGCTCCAGTTCCTGAAGTTCATGCTCCCGGATCCGGCAACACTCGGACCGAGAACCGTCGGTAAGACAAATATCGGCTGTATCTTCAAGGGCAAGAAAGATGGTAAGGAAAAGAAGTATTACCTCTACAATGTCTGTGACCATCAGGAGTGCTATAAGGAAGTCGGCTCACAGGCGATCTCCTACACCACCGGTGTTCCGGCCATGATCGGCGCGATGCTCATCATGAACGGTACATGGAAGCGTCCGGGCGTTTACAACATCGAAGAGTTCGATCCGGATCCGTTCATGGATGCCCTCAATAAGTGGGGACTTCCGTGGATCGAGGATTTCAACCCGGTAGAAGTCGAGTGACCTGATATAACTATCAGAACCAGAACCCGCAGTATATTATCGCGAGTGATTTTGAGGTGAAAACTTGGAGAACCATCTTCCCATAAATCAGATCCCGACGCCCGCATTCGTGGTGGATATGCCGGCGCTTCGTAGGAACGCCGCTATCCTGAAGGATGTTGCGGACAGATCCGGTGCGCATATTCTTCTCGCGCAGAAGGCTTTTTCCTGCTACGCGACATATCCGGAGCTCAGTAAGTACCTCTCCGGGACGACCGCGAGCGGCTACCACGAGGCGCGTCTCGGCTACGAGGAGATGGGAAAGCCTTTCGGAAAAGAGACGCACGTCTATGCCCCGGCCTTCACTTCCGAGGACATGGACAAGCTCCTTCCCATCTGCGACCACATCATCTTTAACTCGATCAATCAGTGGAAAACCCACCGTGACCGAGTGCTTTCCTTCGCGAAAAGCACTCGCGCAGAAGCCTCGGTATCCCATGGCGGGCCTGATGGTGCCACAGCCTCGAACACCCCGTCTTTCGGGCTCCGCATGAACCCGGAATACTCCGAGATCGAGACGGATATCTATAATCCCTGCGTAAAGGGCTCCCGCCTCGGGATCCTGCGTGAACTTCTTGACCGCGAGCTGTGCTCTTCCGCATCTTCAGAATGCGCCACCGGTTCGGTTCCCGGATCCGAAGTCTCCGTTACAGCAGAGATCTGGGATGCATCCGTATTCTCCGGTATCGAGGGTCTTCACTTCCACACCCACTGCGAGCAGGGATTCGGGCCGCTTTCCCGTACCATCAAGGTTATCGAAGAGAGATTCGGCGACCTTCTTTCCCTTCCGCAGATCAAGTGGCTGAACCTTGGCGGCGGACACCACATCACGAAAGACGACTACGATAGAGAGGGCCTGATCTCCGAGATCAAGCGTCTCTCCGAGAAATATAATGTTACCGTGTATCTTGAGCCCGGCGAAGCCGTGGCGATCGACGCGGGGTATCTGATCGGCACCGTTATGGATATCGTCGAGAACGGCATGAAGATCGCCATCTTAGACGTTTCCGCAGCATGTCACATGCCCGATGTACTGGAGATGCCCTACCGTCCGCCGCTGAAAAGTGCTTTTGACGCGGGAGAAAAACCATATACGTACAGGCTCGCAGGAAACACCTGTCTGGCAGGCGATGTCATCGGCGATTACTCATTTGAAGAAGAACTTTCTGTCGGCGACAGACTATATTTTCTTGACATGGCTATGTATACTATGGTAAAAGACAATACGTTCAATGGTATGCCGCTTCCTTCGGTCTGGCTTTTGGAAGAAGGCGGAGATGCCGTGAACGTAAAAACATTCAGCTATGACGATTTTAAGGCACGGCTGTAAAACAGGGGGTAATTTTTGAAAGGAAATTACTGCTACCATGAAGAAGAAGCTTATTGCCGCTTTGGCAATCGCGATGGCAATGTCGCTCATCGCAAGTACCGCCTGTAGAAAAGCCAAGAGATCTAATCCGAACGTATCTGTCGGAGAGGATTATTTCCCGGAAATGACGTTCACGATCCGTGACACGGAAGGGAACTCGATCGATGAATCGGTATTCTCCCTGCACAAACTGACCATGATCAATTTCTGGGAACCGTGGTGCGGCCCCTGCATCCAGGAGATGCCGGACATTGAAAAACTGTATGAGAATTATAAAGCCCTGGGCTTCTATGTGATCGGTGTCTATTCCAGCACGGGAATGGCAAGCGACGTGGAAAAGGTCATGAAGGATGCCGGGATCACGTATCCGATCGCAACTTACGATGAAGCCTTCGGAAGGTTCCAGACCGGATATGTCCCGACCACGATCTTCGTGGATGAACACGGATGGCTGCTTCCTATCGCAGCTTCGGATAGCGAGAAGCTCTTCCCCGGAGCCAGATCTTACGAAGACTGGGCAGCACTCATCGAAACATATCTGCTTTATGATGAAAGCAAAGACGGAACGACGGTATAAAGGAAGCCGTTCGTAAAAAAGGAGAAACGAATGAAAAAGAAACTGACCGCTATTGTTGCTGTACTGATGGCATTGTCGCTTTCTGCATGCTCACCGGACAAGGCAAAGGAAGAGGGAAAAAAGATCAAGAAGGATCTTGAAAACAAGGTCGAGGATCTCAAAGACGATGTCTCGAAATATGTAGATGATGAGACAGACCTCGAAGCATTGACCGGCACGTCCACGTCCACATCCACATCGGAAGAACTTTCCGGCGCAGTTATCTCGGAGCCGGAGTCGGAACAGGATTTCATGGCTTTCACGACCTCGGAATCCGCAGAGGACTCTACCGATGAATACTATTCTCCGGACATCATCTTCACCATCTCCGACTTAGACGGAAATACAATCAACGAGAATGAATTCAGCAAGCACAAGGTCACCATGATCAACTTCTGGGAACCCTGGTGCGGACCGTGCGTCAGCGAGATGCCGGAGATCGAGAAACTGTACGAGAACTATAAGGATAAGGGTCTTTATATCATCGGCGTATTCTCCGCGACCGATCAGCTCGACGATGTAAAATCCGTCGTCAAGTCTGCCGGCACGACCTACCCGATCGCGATCTACGATCAGGCTTTCGACATCTATCAAACAGGATATGTCCCGACCACGATCTTTATCGATCAGAACGGCCACATCCTCCCCGCTTCCAATGGCTACAGCGAGCATGCGATCGTTGGCGCCAACTCCTACGAGAACTGGGCAGAACTGGTCGAGAGTTTCCTTAAGTAAAAGCACTTTTCCGAGAGGTCTCTATGAAGGAACTTCTTTTTAAGAAAAACCTGCTCGCCGTGATCTTTATGCTGATCGGCATCGGACTGATCGTTACCGGTCTTCTGTCCGGGCAGGCGGCATCTGTCCTGAACAAGGCCAGAAGGATCTGCATGGAGTGTATCGGCATTGGATAAGGAAGTTCCGGAAAAGAAGGCTAAGCAGAACTCCGTAAGAAGGCACGGCATCCAGGCCGTCGCCACGCTTATCCAGAATGCGAATTTCAAAGGTTTTTTCACTGGTAGAATCTATACCGGCGCAGCGAAGAATGTCTGCGTCCCGGGCCTGAACTGTTATTCCTGCCCGGGTGCCATCGGCGCCTGCCCAGTCGGATCTCTCCAGAATTTCTTGAGCGGAATGACCTTCCGTTTCCCCTACTACGTCCTGGGGCTCCTGATCTTCTTCGGCGCGCTCCTCGGCCGCATCGTCTGCGGTTTCCTCTGTCCTTTCGGATTTCTGCAGGATCTTCTTTATATGATCCCTTTCTATAAGAAGAATCAGTTCAAGCTCGACAAATACCTCCGGTATCTGAAGTACATCGTGCTTCTGGTCCTGGTGATCCTGCTTCCTCTCTCCCTGCCGTTGACGCCGGCATTCTGCAAGTACGTCTGCCCGTCCGGCACGATCGCGGGCATCATCACGTGGTTCACCACAGAGTTCATCCGCCCGCAGTTCGGCTGGCTCTTCAGCTGGAAGCTCATCGTGCTCGGTATCATCGTCGTCTCCGGGCTGATCGTCTACCGTCCGTTCTGTAAGTACCTCTGCCCGTTAGGCGCTTTTTACGGGTTCTTCAACCGCTTCGCCCTGGTCCGCATGCACCTCGATGAATCCGCCTGCGTTCACTGCGGCGCCTGCGCAAGATCCTGCAAGATGAATATCGACCCGAGCAGAAAGCCGAACAGCATGGAGTGCATCCGCTGCGGCGACTGCGTCCGCGCCTGCCCGGAAAAAGCACTTCACATCGGCGTCCGCGATCAACGCGCAAATGCTGGCAGCGCAGATACAAGCGGCGCTAAAGACCCGGCCGGATCCTGACTTTCACCCCCGTCGGAGTACGCGGGGATCGCTCCTATCCCCCCTCTTCCCGCTCTAAAAGCACTCATTTTTGCAACTTTCATCTCTCAAAATTTCATTATTCTCCGTCCGTGGCTTTTTCTTCCCCTCAGGCGAAGCTATGTGCTTTTATCCGTCGAACGGCGAAAACAGGCAGATCATCCTGTTTTTGCGCAAGGTGAAAAAAGAAACAGTTTTTTGCAACGATTTTTATTCTTCTTGCAAAAATCTGCATATTTCTATTTGCAAATCCTATAAGCGGTTGTATAATGACAAATGTTGAGCTGGAACTTCGGGCGCAAGTGCTTTTCGAAAGGAAACACCCGGGGAAACAGCAAATTGATTTCAGATTTTATATGGAGGAAAGAAAACATGGCACTTAAGAATGAGTATTTAAAGCGTGTTTACGAAAAGATCCTGACAAGAGATCCTAACGAAAAAGAATTCCATCAGGCTGTTCTCGAGGTTCTCGAGTCTCTCGAGCCGGTCATCGACCGTCACCCGGAGTATGAGGCAGAGTCCCTCATGGAAAGAATGGTAGAGCCGGAGCGCATCATCACATTCCGTGTTCCGTGGCTGGATGATCAGGGTAAGGTACAGGTAAACCGTGGTTTCCGTGTACAGTTCAACTCCTCCATCGGACCTTATAAGGGCGGTCTCCGTCTGCATCCTTCCGTTAACCTCTCTATCCTGAAGTTCTTAGGCTTCGAGCAGTGCTTCAAGAACTCCCTCACAGGTCTTCCGATCGGTGGTGGTAAGGGTGGTTCCGACTTCGACCCGAAGGGCAAGTCCGACCGCGAAGTTATGCGTTTCTGCCAGAGCTTCATGACAGAGCTCTCTAAGCACATCGGCCAGTTCACAGACGTACCTGCCGGCGATATCGGAACAGGCGCTCGTGAGATCGGTTATATGTACGGTCAGTACAAGAGACTGAACAACGACTATGTTGGCGTACTTACAGGTAAGGGCCTCTCCTGGGGCGGTTCCCTCGCTCGTACAGAGGCTACAGGTTATGGTCTTTGCTACTTCGTAGATGAAATGCTGAAGGCTAAGGGCACATCTTTCGAAGGCAAGACAGTTGCTATCTCCGGTTCCGGTAACGTTGCTATCTTCGCTTGCGAAAAGGCAACCCAGCTCGGCGCTAAGGTCGTTACACTTTCTGACAGTAACGGTTTCATCTATGATGAGAACGGCATCAACCTCGACGTTGTTAAGGAGATCAAGCTTGTTAAGCGTGGAAGAATCAGCGAGTATGTTAAGGCTGTTCCGTCCGCTAAGTACACTGAGGGTGCTCGTCCGTGGAGCGTTAAGTGCGACATCGCTCTTCCGTGCGCAACACAGAACGAACTCGACATCGACAATGCTAAGGAGCTCGTTGCTAACGGCGTGAAGTTCGTTGGTGAGGGTGCTAACATGCCGACAACTCCGGATGCTACCATCTACTTCCAGCAGAACGGCGTATACTTCGCTCCTGGTAAGGCTTCCAACGCCGGTGGTGTTGCTACATCCGCTCTCGAAATGTGCCAGAACTCCGCTCGTCTGTCCTGGACATTCGAAGAAGTTGACGCTAAGCTCAAGGGCATCATGCAGAACATCTACAAGAACGCTTCCGCAGCTGCTAAGGAATACGGTGATCCGGACAACCTCGTTCTGGGTGCTAACATCGCTGGTTTCCAGAAGATCGCAGATGCTATGATGGCTCAGGGTATTGCTTACTAATCGATACTCGAATTAAATAAATAGCAAAAAGAATATCTCTCTTGTGGCTCAGACAGTTTGCTGGAGTGAAAGTCGCCACTAGAGAGATTTCTTTTTGCTTTATTAGCTTTCTTGAGTATCGATTCGTGTTGAAGACGGATAGTGCTTTTCGCGTGGAAGGATGGTTTCCAGCAGATTTCCAAAAAGTAATACAAAATGAGAAATCTACTGGAAATTTCGTTGAAAAATCAGTTAAATACAGGATTTTTCCATATTATTTCCAAAAAGCGATGCCAAGTGAGAAATCTACTGGAAATATCGTTGGAAATTCAGTTAAGGGCGCGAGATTTCCATATAATTTCCAAAAACCGATACTAAGTGAGAAATCTGGTGGAAATCCTTAAAAATATCACTCTTCCGATCGTCCGACCCCATCGAAAAAAAAGATAGGATCAAACAGCGGTTAACTATTTGATCCTACCTGATTTTACGGGAGTGTATTTATGGAAACGAAATGTTTACTGTGGGGTGACGAGGGCCGATCGCCCGGCCCTGCCACATAAACAGGAGGTATCAGCCTTCGATGTTTATCGTATTGTTGCCCGGGAGATTCAGTTCTCTCTTCGGGATATCGAGCTTGAGGACACCGTCTTCAAACTTCGCTTTGATGTCTTCCGTCTTCACGGCGTTACCGACGTAGAAAGATCGGGACATCGCACCGGCATACCTCTCCTGACGGATGATTCTGCCTTTCTTATCTTTCTTTTCCTGATCGAGGCCCTTCGCAGCACTGATCGTCATGTAGCCGTCCTCGAGCTTTACATTGATCTCATCCTTCTTGAAACCCGGAAGGTCGACCTCGAGTTCATAGTTCTCGTCCGTCTCGTTGACATCGGTCTTCATGACGTGACTTGCATTCTTGCCGTAGAGTCTCTTGTCTACATTCGCGAGCTCTCTCATCGGGAAGCCCATCCAATCATCAAATAAGTTCTCACCAAATAACGATAACATACATCATTCCTCCAATCATAAATGTTATCGGACTTGGGGGCGGAGGTCTTATCTTCTATATGGATCTTCGTTCCTTTGTTCAACTCCTATTATAGAACCGAAATTAGCACTGTCAAGGTGAGAGTGCTAACTCAATCTGCACAAGTTTTTCTCCTCGTAATTGTGCACATTTTGATTCGTCATTCCTTGCCAAAAGCACTATAATATATGGGGGTTATGCTTTTTGGGGGGATTGGATCATGAAGAAACGAATTCTTGCAGCACTTACTTCCTGCACTCTTTTTCTTAGTATTTCCGGCGCTTACGGATCAGTAGTCCTTGCTGAGCCCACCACTGCCGCGCCGATGTACGAGTCAGATGAGGCAGGGCATGGAAATATAACGATCTATACATACAGTTCATCTGGTGATCTTCACGCTTTCGTCAAGGATTTTCTGGAAAGAAATCCCGATCTGGATCAGAAATACAGGGTCATCACCTACCGTCCGACACCAGGCGGCCTCGATTATTATACGATGACCTGGATGATGCTGGGCGGCGACACTCCGGCGGATATTTATCTTCCTGAGTTCGATTACCTGTATGATTTCGTCGAAGGCGAGTTTGCTTCTTTAAGTGCTCCCTATTCCGATTTCATCGACGATCTCGACGCGAAGATCGCGAATGCAGAACTGTCCGATGCTGCGAAAACTATCGGAAAAGATTCTTCCGGTACTATAAAAGCACTTCCATACGAGAATACTTCCGGTCTTTTCTACTATAGAAGATCGATCGCCCGTGAAGTCTTCGGCTCGGATGATCCTATGACAATAATGGAGAATATCGGCGGCACCACCGGCGACTGGAACAAATATCTCGAAGCTTGCGAGATCCTGAAAGCGCATAATTACGCGATGGCCTCCTCCCTGGATGATGTGTGGAATGTCTGTAACTACGGCGCCAGCACTCCGTGGGTAAAAGACGGAAGTCTCACGCTTGACCCCAGCAGGGCAGTTTTCCTGGATCTGAGCAAAATCATGGAAGACGGCGGATATACAAACGGAACCGGTTCCTGGACCAAGGAATGGGAAAGCGATATGGCCGGCACAGGCACTGACCAGAAGACAGGCAAACCGCGGCAAGTATTCTCCTTTATGGGGCCACTTTGGTTCCTGCATTATACTATGCAATACAACTGTGAATCCGGCTCGCCTGCTTATAACGACTGGGGCGTGTGCCCGGCACCGGTATCTTTTGTCTGGGGCGGAACCGGGGTCGTCGCCAGAAAAGACTCTGTAGAGAATAAAGATAAGAAAGAATTCATCTCCCGTTTTGTCGAGTGGCTGACACTGGACGCTACACCGGACGGATTCCAGTATTCTTTTGCATCCGGAGCATACACCGATGGCATTTGTAATGGCGTCACATCCACTAAAGTCATGAATATGCTCAATGTTTCTGATCCCTTCCTCGGCAACGTGAACCCTCTCGCCTTCCTGATCAAGGAAACTATCAGTCCTGTTACAGGCGGTTATGGCGAATATAAGTATTCCGTGCTGAGAGACGAATTCTGTTCCGACGCACTTTCGTACGCATTCGGCGATATGGACAGAGATGCTGCGATCAAGCAATTCCAGGAGAAAGCCGCTGAACTCGGGGAAATCGAAGTGTACAATAATTTCGTTGTCCCGGACAATCAGCTGACTGCTCCTGCTCCCATCGATCCGGTGCCCAGCACCACTCCGACACCCACTCCTGCGCCGACACCAACACCAATAGAGGATCAGGATCCGACTCCTACCCCTGCCAAAGGAAACAAAACAAAGAAGAAGAAAAAGACAGGCAAGAAAATACCTCTAAAATCAGATGATGGCGTCCCGACGATCGTCTATGTTCTGGCTGGCGCAGGAAGCGCAGTGGTCATCGCGGGAACCGTGACCACGATCGTACTGGTCCACAAGCACAAGAAGAAAAAGTCTATGTAATGGTCTATGTAGAGGGCACTTACATTGACTAATACATAGACTTTTGATGAAATTCCATGTAATGGTCTATGTAGAGGGCACTTGCATTGACTAACACATAGACTTTTGACGAAATTCCAAGTAATAGTCACTGTAACAGGCATTCACATTGACCATTACAGTGACAACGGGAGCGTCTCATCATTTTGAGACGCTCCCTTTTCTTTGTCCTCAGTTGCTATTTCAAATCAGTCTTCGTCATCCTCGTCAGAATACGCGGCCACGACCTGATTATCCAGTCTTCTGGCAATGTCATAAATGTCCTGCTTCATCTCGAAGAATCCGACGATCGGAAGTCCGTGGGATGCAGCGGATCCGCCCTTGATCAGGGCTTCCCAGTCCGCAAAAGATCTGTCGAAGAAGAATGCGTTTCTGCTCTCTTCTGATCCCACAACGCAGCCGATCGTATCAGTATATGCCAGGATCGTCGCCTTAAACTGCGGGATGCGGATCAGTTCACCAGGGAGCATCTCCCACTCGGAGACAGGTTCTTTTTCCGTCGCATCTTCATAAGGGAAAGTACCGCCGTCAGCTGTAACGCGGAGTTCTTCGCGAAGCTCTTCCCTGACTTCCATCAGGACCTGGCCGAGGAGATTCTCGCCTCTCCATTTCGTGATGTCCTGGACCTCCGGATCCGATGTCGAGAGCAGGATGCCCCAGTCTTTATCACGCGGGGAACACTCCGCAAGGATCGCGTTTCCGGTCGCCAGAAGCGTCTCAAGCATCTGCGGGTTTTGCGAGAACTTCGCGCGGATACCGCGCTTTACAACGACGAAACGGGTCTTTTTCCAGAGGGCGGCGTCAAAGCCGTCGAAGAATTCTCTTCCCAGGATCTTGCACTGTTCGGGATCCGCGGTGTGCATGATCTCATCGCCGAGTGCGGTCTGGCCGAACATCATGACCTTCTGATACATCATGAACTGCTCGGAGTGGAGGTAATGCCTGCCGGCGTAGTCAAATTCCGCCGGGTACCAGTTGCAGAAGCAGCCGTTTTCCTCATACTCTCTATGAAAACCAATGATCTCGTTTTTCATGGCTGAACCTCCTTCTCACTCGGGATGTTATAGCCTTATTGTATCAGAAAAGCACTCGTTTCGCACTCATGCTGTTTCCCGGTCATCCTCCTGCGTCATTCCGTCGGGAGGAGTCTGGCCGTCCGGGGGAGTCATTCCATCAGGGGGAGTCATTCCATCAGGCGGGGTCATGCCATCCGGCATCTGGCCGCCGTTTTGTCCATCTAAAGCTCCCCGGCCTTTACCGCCGCGGCCGCCACGGAAGTCTCCCTGGCCGCCGTTTCCGGGAAAGCCGTTATCACCATTTCCCTGAAATCCGTCCTGTCCGTTTTTCTGGAAGCCGCCGCGGCCGCCCATCATCTGGTTCGTGAGGGATGTGGTCTCCTGTCCGTTCACGATGACATTGCCGCCGTTGAGCTGGCCATCGCCGTCATAGTCAAACGGATTCTGCGCATTTACTTCGATATTTCCGCCATTGATATAGAGGTTGCCGTTGCTGTCGATGCCGTCGGTATCTCCCTGCCCCATGGTGATCTTGAGGCTTCCGCCGTTGATCTCGATCGTCGGTGTATATGCATCGGATTTCTGTCCGGCATTGATGCCGTCATCGCTCGCATTGATCGTGAAGTCACCTTCATTGATCATGACATAAGTGCCCTCAAGGCCTTCTGCGCCGTCGATCGTGTAGGTGCCGCCCTCGAACTCGAGCATGCCGTCGGTATGGATCGCATCGTCTTTACAGTCGATGGTATAAGTGCCTGCAGTAAAGAGGATGGAGTCATTCGTATTGATTCCGTCTTCCTTTGCGGTGATCGTGTAAGTGCCTCCGGTCAGGACCAGATCGTCCTTACACACGATGCCGTGTCCCGCCGGCGAGGTGATCTCCACGCTGCCGGATCCATTGATGGAGAGGTCGTCTTTACTAAAGATGACGCTGTCGATATCGTTACTGTCTATCGCGGTAAAAGCACCTCCATTGCTGAGTTTGTTCTCGCCTTCGAGTGTGATATACACCTCGTCTGCGGAGATGACATAGATTGCCGCAGAAGTCGGACTATTGATCTCGCAGTCGCGAAGGATGAGGTGGACATCTTCCTCTGATCCGACATTGATGATGAGCATGCCGTTATTCGTGGATCCGGTAACGATATAGGTCCCTTCCTTCGTGATGTTGATCTTTCCTGCATTTTCCGTAAGTTCGATCTTTTCGGACTCCGCTTCGTTATAAGAAGTATCCTGGTCCTTATCCGTTAGTTTCAGAAGCTCGACCGATCCGGAAGAACCGTTTCCGGAAGTGTTTTTGCCGTTTTTATCCGCCGCATTCTTCGTGCTGTCCGCTGTATTTTGGGGGTTTTCCGCTGCATCGCCGGATTCATCCGCACTCTCATCTGCAGCTGTTTTTTCTGTATCCGAGGAAGACTTATCCTTGCAGGCTGCAAGTGCGAACGATCCTCCTGCGATCATTGCGGCGCTCAGTGTCAGCGCCAGAATCTTTTTCCTGTTCATGTACATTTCCTTTTTCATCGTTATCTCCTTTTCCCGGCTTCTTGCCGTCTGTTCTTATCTATCTTCCTTTCCACGTTCAAGCCATCTCCCGCGGATCTTTTCAGGCATCCTCCGCATGCCCGTCAGAGTTCCTCATTTTCTCTCGGCATCACGATCGACATCTGGATCTCCAGATTTCCGTTTCTGCACCGAAGAGCGTCGATCAGTGCTTTTTCCGAGGAATCATCCTTCAGTGTGATGTCATAAGACAGTTTGAATACCGAGCCCATTCCCGCGGTCTTTGCGGAGATCAGGCGGTGGGAGGTGGTGTACTCGGAGAAGGCCTCGTCGAATTCTTTTCCGTAGTCCACGTTCTCCGGAACCGCGATCCGAAGGCTCTTTCTTCTGCTGTTATCTTCTTCGCCAAAGCCGATCAAGCTGTAGAGCACGAGCACGAAGCTCATGATCAGGATGAAGATCGCCGCATAGATCAGAAATCCCATGCCGCAGAGAAGGCCGCCCGCCATCGCGATAAAGATGGCCGTGATCTCTTTGGCAGTGCCCGGCGCCGAGCGGAATCTTACCAGGCTAAAAGTACCCGCCACAGCGACACCTGCGCCGATGTTTCCGTTGACTGCCATGATGACCACGCAGACGACGGCAGGAAGGATCGCCAGTGTCGCGATGAAGCTTCTGCTTCGTCTGGCGCGGTACATATATGCCATCGCGAAGACGATACCGAGGAAGAGCGCGGCCAGGACCGGCAGCAGAAATCCCGTGTAAGATACGGTCGTGTTTCCCATGAGTGTTGTATATAGATCGTTAGACATAGAGCAGTTCTCCTTTCATCTCAGGTTCGGGAATTTCTTCCCACTCCGGTATTTTGATGATCTTCTGCCGGGCTCCGGCCGTTTCCATATAGTATTTCCCGTATTTGGAAAAAGAACTTCTGACGATCCCGTTTTCTGAGAAGGTCCTGGCGAGCCACATGGGGATCGCGCCGTCACGAGGGACTTTAACTTCCATCACGGTGAGGTCCTGATCCAGCACCGGGCTGCCATAGGCAGGAGAGCTCAGGAACAGGTCCTTTTCCCTTGCCAGGATATTCGTATCGAAGGTGATCCGGATGTCCTCTTTGCTTCCGCTTACCGGGGCATAGGCCTCTCTTTCATAACTGAGGAATACCTTCGGAGAAAGCCCGGATTCTTCATATCGGCGGAGAAAATAGTCGATCTCATCTCTGATCTGGCTGAAGTTCGGCTGCTCAGATCTACTTAGAAGATCCGGTTTTTCCCCGCCTGCGATAAGCCAGTCCATCGCCTGAAATGCCGGGACTTCGATCCGTCTTTTATAGACGATCCCTTTATACTTTTTCTTAAGTTCAACGAAAACATCTTCCTTCGCTTCCACCTGCCGGTAACTTCTGATCCGGAGTTTCTCCTTATACTCCGGACCGGAAAGCGAACGGCGGATCAGATCGAATCCTTCTGTATCGAAGTAGATGTTCCGGATCGTGGTCCTGCCGTACATATCGATCTCCATCCGGCCTTCCATCGCCCGGAGCACCGCATCTTTCGCCGACGGGCTCAGGAGGTATTTTCTTTCGTATCGTTCAAAAACCATCGGCGTGTACATGCTTTTTTCCTCCGTTTCTTTAATCCTGGTTTAAGGTTAGCATGGTAACCTTAAGTCAGCCTTAAAGCATGAAAGAAAAAGAAAACGCCGAGATACAGGCATTTCTGCTGTATAATGTGGATAAGGCATCTAGTATATATAAGCTTTAAAACCGATAAAAATGTAAAGGAGTCCGGCCATGCGTTTACTTCTTGCCGAAGATGAAAAATCACTTTCCCGCGCACTTTGCGCGATACTTGCGAAGAATAATTACTCCGTGGAAGCCGTCTATGACGGCCAGGATGCGCTGGACTATCTTCTTTCCGGAGAATATGACTGCGCGGTACTTGATGTCATGATGCCGAAGATGGACGGATTTACCGTCCTTCGGAAGATCCGCGAGAAGGGCATCACGATCCCGGTCATGATGCTCACCGCCCGTTCTGAGATCGATGACAAAGTCGAAGGACTGGACCTCGGCGCGAATGACTATCTGACCAAGCCCTTCGAGAGTAGAGAACTCCTGGCAAGGCTCCGCGCGATCACGAGATCCGTCGCCACAGCAGCGGATAATTCCCTCCGGTTCGGTAATATCGTCCTCGACAGGAAGAGCTTCGAGCTCAGCGGGCCTTCCGGTTCCGTCCGGCTCGCCGCCAAAGAATACCAGATGATGGAATATCTCATGAGTAATCCCGGCGCCCTCATCTCCACGGACCGCTTCATGGAGAAGGTCTGGGGACTCGACAGTGATGCCGACATCAACGTCGTATGGACGAATCTGTCCTATCTTAGAAAGAAGCTCACCTCCGTCGGATCTGACGTGAAGATCAAGGCCGCACGGAATGCCGGTTATTTTCTGGAGGTGGAGAAATGATCCGCAAACTCCGCATGCGTTTAATACTTCTCACGATGCTCGCCGTCCTGCTGGTCATGGTTATCCTGATCGGCGGCATCAACGTCAGCAACTACCGTCAGGTCGTCTCCGAGAGCGATGATATCCTCGAGCTTCTGATGAGAAACGGCGGTACTTTTGAAGAGCACGGGAGAGGAAAAGGACCGAAGGAAGGGCTTCCTCCGAAGCCCGGCATGAACGGGGATGACACGCAGACTGACATTGAGACAACGATCATCGTGGATGATGATTTCCGCTCCGGGAAGCGCTCCTTTATGTGGCTGCGCGAAGACCGTATCGACTCCCCGGAACTCGCCTATGAGACCAGATACTTTACCGTTCTTTTCGACGAATCCGAGAATGCGGTGCTCGTAGATACCGGCCGTATCTCTGCCGTCTCCGAATCCGAAGCTGTCGAGTATGCGGCAAAAGCACTAGACCGGAAGGGCTCGTCCGGTTTTATCGGGGACTACCGGTATCTCGTCGGTGAGCCCGATGAGAATAACTGCCGTATGGTCATTTTCCGTGACTGCGGCATCGGACTTCAGAACTTCAGGAACTTTCGGAATATCAGTATTTTCGTATCTCTCCTCTGCCTGATCGGCGTAGGGATCCTCGTATTTCTTGCCTCCGGCAGGATCGTCCGTCCGGTCGCCGAGAGCTACGAGAAGCAGAAACGCTTCATCACGGATGCCGGTCACGAGATCAAGACTCCGCTGGCGATCATTACAGCGGATGCCGAGGTGCTGGAGATGGAACAGTCGGAAAGCGAATGGATCTCTGACATCAAGGCCCAGACGAAGCGTCTTTCCGAGCTCACACAGGACCTGATCTCACTTTCCAAGATGGAGGAGACCTCCACGGTCCTTGAGATGAAAGATCTTGATCTGTCAGCACTTCTGAAGAGTCAGGCAGGTTCTTTTGGCGCGGTGGCGACTGCCTCAAATAAGACGATCAGCTCCAATATCGAAGACGGCATCCACATCCAGGGAGATAAGAAATCGATCGAGTCTCTGCTGTCGATCGTGCTCGACAATGCCGTGAAGTACTGTCCGGAGAATGGACATATCGAGATTACTGCCATTCGCTATAAAAAGGGCGCAAAGATCGAAGTGACCAACGACACGAGCGAGACACTCTCGGCGGAAGAATGTAAGAACATGTTCGAGCGTTTCTACCGGACAGATGCTTCCAGAAATTCCGAAACCGGCGGTCACGGCATCGGACTGTCCATGGCAAAGGCCATCGTCAGCAAGCACAAAGGCCGCATCACTGCGGCCTCCGGCTCCGAGAAAAAACTCACGGTCACTATTCAGTTATAAGATCCGCGATCGTGCCGTCACGATTACGCCTACTTCGTCCTCTCCTGCTGCTCTTTCACCACGATCATGCCTAGCGCTCTTTTACTACGGTCATTGCGCGGTTCTGGATATTCTTCAGGACTTCATCATCCGTCCGGTCCCCGGCAAAATAACCTGCCGCTTCCTCGCATATGATGTTAAAGATCACCGGATCACCGCCGGTACAGATCGTTGCACCTTCTACCAGTTCGCGGAACTCATCTATATCTCCTTCCGAGACCCGGTAGGACATTAGACGGGCGAATACGGGATCTTCTTTGAGGTACTCGTCATAATGAGTGTTGACCTCCGTCATTATGTTTTTAAACTCTGTTTCATACTCAGCGATCCGGACAGGAGCATCGTAAGAATATAGTCCCGATGGAGTCTCATATTCGAGAAATGACCGGATGAAGTCCCATGCCGGACCTTTACTGTCACTCGAGGCAGTAATACCCATGGTAAGCTTCGGATGCACCGCCATCCCCGTTTTCTTGGTTGCCGGGTATCCGAGGAAAGACAGGTTTGACGCACCACGTGTCCTCTGAGCTCCGATCTCGCTAGCATGGGCAAGTTCTCCGACACGGATCGCGAGCATGCCTTCCCTGAACTTTTCTTCAGTCATATCCATCTCACCTTCCAATTTTGAATTTTCGGAAAGCTTGACCGACTTAAACATATATCCCTCATCGTCCGGAATCTGCGCCACACCGTATTTCTTCACCATCTGAAGGATCCTTTTCATCTCTTCATTATCCAGATCGACTTTTATATTTTTGTAGTCCACGAACTGGGGAAGAGACGTGCCGAGCATCAGTTTCAAAAGATCGTTATAGAGAACGCCCTCCAGGAAACTCACATTCTCCGGCATCTTCTCGGATGCCTCGAAGAACTCGTCATATGTCCATCCGAATGTATTCGAAACCAGATCCGAGTTGACGATCAGTCCCTCCAGATTAAATCGGACGGGAATATGATAGAGCGCTCCATCCGTTTCACATACGCGGAATACATTATCGAAATAGAGTTTTCTGTCGATCCCGCGGCTTCCGTCGATATACTGATTCATATCCTCCATGATCGCGTCACTTCGGAAAGAAATCGAATCGAAGAGATTCACCAGAATATCCGGCCCCGCTCCGGTAAGTGTATCCAGATAGATACTCTTCTCGATCTCGGAATAATCAGCATCCGTACTCATTCCTTCTGTATAGTCCACGATGACGACTCTTGCAGCATTCTCAGGTTTAGACGAATAAACGCTTGCGAAAGACACAAGTTCTTTCATCTTAGAAACATTCTCACCACCGATGACAAGCATCTTTTTTCCGGCATGCGGATTTACCTTCTCTCTGGTCAGGCGGATCAGGTACGGATAATCGTATGTATATTCTTTGTGGCCCACGGCCAGGATCTCACCTTCACTCTTCGGCGTGCACCGGATGTCTCTCATCTGTGCGCGGTCAAGGTCCGAATCGTTCCAGGAAAAGACCTGCTCCGTCTGCCCCGTCTTCATGTCATACTTAAAACAGCCGCTGTAGGAGTTAACAAACACTCCCTCTTCATTGACGATCACATTATCAAAAGAAGCCAGTGAACCTGCCTCTGTTCCGGTGCCCAGTTTTCCCGTCTTCAGATCTATCTCCTTGAGCTGGTACTCATTTCCCGCATTCGGATCATGCAGAAGCGAAAGCACATAGTTTTTGCCATCCTGACGGAGGATATTGCCCTGGATCTCACGGCCGAGATCCGTGACCAGGTGCAGGCGTTTTCCATCCTGACCGAAGATGTACATTTTCCCGGAAGCAGAATAACAGTACGAACCGTCTTCCAGGATCGCAAAGGATGACTTCCAGTCGACCCATCCATCCCTGTCCGTATCGTCGGAGTTGATCGGCAGCTTTCGGATCGAATTTCCTGAACCGTCAAAAACTTCGATCCAGAACATCGTCGGTTCCTGGTCCGCTGTCATATCCGCAGAGTATACCGTCGGAATGTAATGATAATAGAGCATATGGATATTACCCTCTTTATCCGTCGCGACACCATAGATCAGATCCTCACCCATATCGATCGATTTGATCAGGTTTCCCTCTTTATCAAAGATCCCCGTTGCGTTTTTTAAGTAGTCCGAATAACTGAATCCGGGTATATCTTCCATCGGCTGTCCGGTCTTCTCCAGTTCCTTGATCTCCTCCGGAAGTTCATAGCCGATCGAATAAGCAACGATTGCGACATCTCCGGTATACGTACAGTCAGTGGTGGTAAGGAACTCTACTTTTTTGCCCGTATCCACCGGAATATTGACCTTCTTCACATCCGCAGTAAAATACGGATCCGATTCTTGGATCACTCTTCCGGATGAATAGAGGTCCGCCTTCTCATCCGTTTTCGATTTGGATCTCTTCCCGCATCCTGCAGAAGGAAGGAGCATGGACAGGATCATCAGCGACGAAAGGATCCTCCGCCGGTTCCCCGAGTGAACAATTGCCATATCGCTCACCCCCGCTCTTTCATGAGAATATTTCCGCGGTTGTTGATGTTTTTTGCTGTATCTTCTTTCGATCTCGAGCCTGCGAAATAACCGCCTGCTTCTTCCATGACGATATCCTCGATGGCGCCATCTCCTTCAAATGTCCGGTCGATACTAAGGATCAGTTTTTCAACATCATCGATATCCTTGGGCTGAATATCCGGTGCAAAATCATCCAGCGACGGATCCTCATAACCACCTGATTCTTCGATCATGCGCGCTCTATTTGCCTGTATTGCATTCATCTCTTTCTCGCAAGAAGCGCGGAATGATTCTCTTCTCATAGGAAGGCCATAGATCGCGCACAGGTCGATCTGTGATTCCTTCTCATAGAAACTTTTAATTACATTCCATGCTTCGTCTTTATTCTTCGAATCAGCAGTAATGCCCATCGAAGTGATACACATCACGGCGTTTCCTCCACCGTTTTTCCCGGGATATCCGCGGTAGGAAGCATGATTTTTCAGAAATGATTTTTCCATGCCATACGTCAGCATACTGACCACATAGGCTTCCCTGATAGCAATGATCTCTTCTTTGAACTTATCCTCCGGAGTGATGAAAGTGCCCTCCGAGATAGCTGTTCCGTCATCCAGATAGGTTACTTTCATCTGCTCCTCATCCGGGATCTTATCCAGACCGAATTCTTTTGCAATATCCAGTAGCGTATAGAAGTCGTCGTTGTCAAAGTGGACCGTCTTCTTTTCATAATCGAGAAATTCTGCTTTCGTCGTTCGGAGCATATCTCCCAGAAGCCGTCCCTTCAGTTTTGACGGATAGAAGGATACCCCGTCCGGAACAGATCTCCCTGTCTCTAAGAATCCTTTATATGTCCAGGGAGCATTCTCCGGGATGAACTTATCATTCACCATCAGCGTCTCCACGGAAAAGGTAAGCGGTGCGAAGAAAAGTTTTCCGTCCTTTTCCATCGCACGGAAAATATTGTCATAGAAAAGCGAGCGGTCCAGTCCATTTTCCGAATCGATATATGGAACAAGATCGACCATCAGATTATCGCTCTTAAATCCACCTTCAGAATCAAATCCTACAAGGATATCCGGTACACGTCCGGCCAGAAACTCCTTACGGACGTACTCTTCCGCAGTTGTCTCATCCGGATCTTTTCCATCCAGGAGCAGCTGTTCCTTATAGTCGATCGTTCTGATCCTCGATTTTTTCGTCATGTCCGAATTATAGCTGCATATGCATTTGCTGCACTCGGCCATCAGTGTCGGCATTCCGACCGTAATGATCGTCTTTCCGGCATTCGGGTTCTTCTCCGCTCTCTTCAGTGAAACAAGACATGCTCTGCTCGAAAAACCGTCGATCCGCTCAGAAAATGCGGCATAGTACTCATTATCATTTTTCGGAAGACAGGATGCATTTTTTACGAGCCACATATCCACATCGGTATCATTCCAGTCAAATACCGTCTCCGAGGATCCGGAGCCTATGTCATATCTTATGACCTTTGACCCCTTGAATGCATAGAGTTTATTATCGTTGCAGGTCAAGGTTGTGCCATGTCCCATGAGCGGTGCACTTTTGCCCTGACCCAGTTTCCCCGTCTTCAGATCCACTTCTTTGAACTGTGGATCGGCGGCTTCATCAAAAGACGAGTTTCTGGAAAGAATATAGTTTTTTCCTTCGACCTGATATACATTCATGGATACTATTCTTCCGGGATCCGAGATCGTGCATATCTTTTCCCCTTCTTTGGAATAGATAGTAATGCCGGATCCCAGGTTGATGGCAATGTTACCATCGTCCAGGATCTGAACCGAAGTATTCATCCCGGAACCGGAGACCGAACCGGGAACGTCCATCACATCTTCGCTTTTTCCGTCTTTCACTTTCCGGAGCTTGGTCGTATATTCGAAGTGATCATTCGGGACACTTACCAGGAAATACAGATCGCCGGCCTTATCTATCGTCGCTGCGACCGTGTTCTCCCAGTTTCCCGCCTTCGTCTCATGGATCAGGTTTCCGGACAGATCATAGATAGCCTGCCCGTGAGCCATAGACTCCGCGACATTATCCGGATCATAATCCCCCTCTTCATCATAATTGACGTTATACTCGACCAGTACCACGTCTCCGATGAGCCGGCAGCTCGAAACATACTGGGTATCCAGCTTTCTTCCCGGATCGATCGGAAGCTTCAGCTCTTTGATCTCCGCATTGAAAAAGGGATCGTCCTCTTTCACCACTGTCGGGGTGTCCTTCTCATTACTTTTCCCGGATTTCTTCTTACCGCATGCCGAAAAAGGCAGCACACACGCAACTGCCAATACGACTGCCAACACACGCAATCTCTTTGCCATATGAACCCTCCGTAAACAATTCCGTACGGATGCAGGAATATGATCTCCTGCGTTTGCCTTATTCCCTATTTTAGGTTATCAAATCGGTAGAAGGGTTACGTGACTTTCCTGTCACCAAGCAAAAGAAGGGCGTCTCCGAATCATGAGACGCCCTTGAAGTGATTTATTCAGTTTTCTCATTTGCGAAAAGCGCTTGTCCTCCAGCTTTATGCGGGGCGGGTGCTTTTCGATCAGGATCAGCCGAAGAGTGCAAGCAGTGTACCTGCGGCTACGGCAGAACCGATAACGCCTGCAACGTTCGGGCCCATGGCGTGCATGAGAAGGAAGTTACTCGGATCAGCCTTCTGGCCTTCGAGGTTCGATACACGTGCAGCCATCGGAACAGCAGATACTCCGGCGGAACCGATGAGCGGATTGATCTTGCCCTTGGAAAGAGCGCACATGATACGTCCGATCAAGAGACCACCGAAAGTGGAGAATGCAAATGCGATGAGACCGAGACCGATGATGTACAGTGTCTGCGGCTTTAAGAAGTTCTCACCCATTGCTGTCGCACCGACGGTAACACCGAGGAAGATCGTAACGATATTGCACAGTGCATTCTGGGCAGTATCGGAAAGACGCTCGGTTACGCCGGACTCCTTAAAGAGGTTACCCAGCATCAGCATACCAAGCAGAGGTCCGACAGACGGCAGGATCAAGGTGCAGATAACGGTAACGATGATCGGGAAGCAGACTTTCTCGACCTTGGAGACCGGACGGGTCTGCTTCATCTTGATCTTTCTGAGTTTCTTCGGAACCATCGCCTTCATGATCGGCGGCTGGATGATCGGGATAAGCGCCATGTAGGAATATGCCGCGATGGCGATCGCCGAGAGAAGATGCGGGGCAAGCTTCGTGGTCAGATAGATCGCTGTCGGGCCGTCTGCACCACCGATAATGGCGATAGAGGAAGCCTCTGAAGCTGTAAATCCGATAAAGGAAGCCATGACAAATGCGAAGGAAATACCGAACTGAGCGCCGGCGCCCATGAAGAGGGACGACGGTCTGGAGATCAAGGGTCCAAAGTCAGTCATCGCACCAACAGCCATGAAGATCAGGCACGGGAAGATACCCAGCTTAACGCCTAAGTAGATATAGTCCAGAAGTCCGGGGGCGATATTTGCATCTGCGCCGCCAAGCATATCCCAGTGGACATGTCCTCCTGCGAAGATCTCAGAGTGATAGAGACCTGCGATCGGGAGGTTACTCAGTAACATACCAAAAGCAATCGGGAGCAGAAGGAGCGGTTCACACTTCTTGCCGATCGCCATGTAGATCAGCACACCGGCGATCAGAAGCATGACGCCCTGCTGCCAGGTGATGGCATAGATGCCGCTCGACTCCCATATATTTTTTAATGCATCAATAAACACGGTTTCTTGCCTCCTAACTTACGAAAGAGTTAAGAGAACGTCGTCGGTCGCAACCGTCGCGCCCTTGGAGGTCAGGATCTGTCCTACCGTACCAGCGCACGGAGCATAGATCTCGTTTTCCATCTTCATTGCTTCGAGAACGACTACCAGCTCGCCTTCCTTTACAGCCTGACCGGCGGAAACAAGGATCTTCAGGATCGTACCCGGGAGCGGAGCCTTAACAGGTGTGCCGGAAACCGGACCTGCCGGAGCTGCGGCCGGAGCCGGTGCAGCTGCAGGTACAGCAGCAGGAGCCGGTGCAGCAGCAGGAGCTGCAGCAACAACAGCCGTTGTCTTCAGAAGGTTAGCCTTACCCTTCTCTACTTCAACTTCGTATACTTTGTCGTTAATTGTTACGTTATAAATCATTTTGGCGTCTCTCCTTTACTTTTCTTCCACCAGCGTAATGGACTTGAAAATAAGTTCACTCAGCGGGATACCGGTGTTGTCGCTGACGATCGCCATGATCATGGCAGCGGTCTTCTCATCACAGCCCTTAAGCTTCAGGGTACCGGAAGAGAATTCCTCGCCGGGATCTTCCGAGACTGTCGGAGCTAAAGCAGGTGCAGGTGCTGCCGGAGCCTCTGCCGACTTCTTGGTTGCAGAACCAACGACTGCACCGAAGATGCGGATGCAGACGAAGATAATGAAGAGAACGCAGAAAACGATGGCCCATACGAAGAGAGCAACTCCAAGTGCTTCACCGATACCATACACTCTATCTGCATTGGCAACTTCTGAAGTAGTTTCAGCAACCTCAGCCGAAGTCTCAGCCACCCTCGTGAGCAATAATAATGCAGGATTCATGAAGATCAATCCTCCTTCTTCTCGATGGTGTAGTTCACCGTGTTGGACTCTTTCTCTTCACGTGCTTCGAAGAACTTCTCAGCTACCTGCGGGAAAGCGATGTAGGAGAGAACATCCTCATCGGATCTTGCCTTCTTGCCAAGCTCAGCCTTTGTCTTTTCAAATGCCGGCTCGAGGGAATCAGCAAATCTGCCCTGAACGAGTTCTTCCGGCTTCCAGCACTTGTCGATGAGCTCCTGGGAAACTTCACCCGGTGCACGGCCGTACTCACCTCTGAGGTAAGCCTTGATCTCCTTGGAGATGGTCTTGTACTTCGTACCTGTGAGTACGTTCTGAACTGCCTGGTTACCAACCATCTGGGAAAGAGGTGTAACGAGCGGCGGATAACCCATATCCTTACGGACTGCCGGGATCTCAGCGAGTGCGTCGTCGAACTTATCCAGAGCGTTCAGATCCTTGAGGTTCGCGATCATGTTAGAGAGCATGCCGCCCGGAACCTGATACTTCAGAATGTCAGCCTTGATACCCATAACTTCCGGATTAAGTCTTCCTTCGTCGAGGAATTTCTTTCTGATCGGCTTGAAGTAATCAGCGATCTCCTTCAGCATGTCTTTGTTCAGGCCGGACTCGTAACCGAACTGGCCGAGTGCGTAATCCATGGACTCAGTTGCCGGCTGGGATGTACCGCCGCCGAATGTGGAGATAGCACAGTCAATACCGTCGCAGCCTGCTTCAACGGCCTTCATCAGGGTCATTGCGCCGAGGCCTGTGGTGTGGTGTGTGTGGAAGAAGATCGGAACCTTGACCGCACCCTTGAGTGCTTTTACAAGATCATAAGCTTCCTTCGGGCTGCAGATACCGGCCATATCCTTGATGGCGATGGAGTCAACACCCATCTTCTCGAGTTCCTTACCCATCTCAACATACTTCTCGATCGTATGTACAGGAGAGGTCGTGTAGCAGATGCAGCCCTGTGCATGCTTGCCGCACTTCTTAACTTCGTCGATGCAGACTTCGATGTTACGGAAGTCATTGAGTGCGTCGAAGATACGGAAGATATCCATACCATTCTCAGCCGCCTTACGGCAGAAGAGTCTTACGACATCATCCGGATAGTGCTTGTATCCGAGGATGTTCTGGCCGCGGATGAGCATCTGAAGCGGAGTCTTCTTGCAGACTGCCTTGATCTTTCTCAGTCTCTCCCACGGATCTTCATCGAGGTAACGCAGGCAGGAATCAAATGTTGCGCCTCCCCAGCACTCGAGCGAGTAATAACCCGCATTGTCCAGTGTCTCCAGGATGCCTTCGAAATCCGAAAACGGCATTCTGGTTGCGATCAACGACTGGTTCGCATCACGCAGTACGGTCTCAGTAATGTTTACTTTCATAACAACGAGCCTCTCCTTATATGTATTTTTTTGAAAACATTTATTAGGGAAAAAGGGTGTGAGAAAACCCAACTTTTTCCGTATATCAGTATATAGGAAATACTATGTCAACACAAGGAAAAATCCATTAAAAATTCACTGATTTTCAATTGCCCGAAAAGCGCTTGCGCGTAACGTTTCGAGCTGAACCTTCCCTCGTAAAGATTACCCCTCCTTTCAAACAAAAAGCGGGCCGTTGATCCGGCCCGCCATTGGGTTTGCTTATTTACTTTTTCTTCCCCAGCGTGATGACCTGATCGGCACCCGCAATGGTCGAAAGTCTGTGGGCAATGATGAATCCCGTACGCCCGCTTGTCATATTATCGAAGGCTTCGACGATACGCTTCTCCGTCAGGGTATCGACCGCGGATGTCGCCTCATCGAGGATGAGGAGATCCGGATCCATCAGGAGCACTCTCGCGATACACAGAAGCTGCTTCTGTCCTTCCGACAGCGAGATCTCCTTTCCGGGGATCGTATCGTAGCCGTCCGGCAGTCGCTTGATGAAGCCGTGCGCACGTGCCGCTTTGGCCGCCGCGATCACCTCTTCGTCTGTGGCATCCGGACGTCCGTACGCGATGTTGTCGCGGATGGACCGCTCGAGCAGCCACGTCTCCTGAAGCACCATACCGAACCTTCTGCGAAGCTCCGATCTGGGCATATCCTTAATGTCTTTTCCGTCGATCAGGATCCGTCCGGAATCCGGCTCGTAGAACCGCATCAGCAGGTTCATGAGCGTCGTCTTCCCACATCCTGTCGGGCCGATGATCGCGATCTTCTGGCCGGGTTCGACAGCGAGACTGAAGTCGTCAAAGATCTTCTTGTCGGAAGTATACCCGAAAGTCACGTGCTCGAAAAGCACTTCTCCCTCACTTGATTTCTTTTCGTTCAGT
>JAEEGJ010005232.1_pt1 | contig 41487 bp, 34 predicted proteins | sample 8958761 | NCBI WGS metagenome assembly JAEEGJ01 (sample SAMN16246546, study PRJNA631951) | gut metagenome | biome: gut microbiome; feature: rumen; material: RS-attached | host: Bos | place: Iran: Karaj | collected 2018-10 | reverse complement strand
ATATCAACATTAGGATCAACGATTTCTATGTCATCAGATTCAATATCTAAAATGTTATCTAATACTGACTTTGTACCTTCAATCTTATCCATTGTTGCTTTTTCAGCTTGTTCTGTGAGTTCAAGCATCTCAGCAACTAATGACTTAACAGGATTTCCATTGGCAGCAGTTTCTTCAACAGGAACTTCGGCTACTGGTTCTTCTACTGGTATCTCTGTTACTGGCTCTTCAGCTGGTGCTTCTGCTACCATCTCTTCAACCGGCATTTCTGCTGCAGGTTCTTCTGCAACTGTTTCTGCCATCATTTCTTCCACTGGCATCTCAGATACTGCTTCTTCAACTGGTGCCTCCGCTACCATTTCTTCTACTGGCATCTCGGCTACTGGCTCTTCTGCTGGAGCTTCTGCCGCCATTTCTTCTGTTGGCATTTCGGCTACTGCTTCCTCTGCTGATGCCTCTGCTACCATTTCTTCCATTGGCATCTCGGCTACTGGCTCTTCTGCAACTGATTCTGCCATCATTTCTTCTATTGGCATCTCGGCTACCGCTTCTTCTACAGGTGCTCCGGCTACCATTTCTTCCATTGGCATCTCGATTGCCAGTTCCTCAACCGGAGCTTCTGCAACTGTCTCCGCAGCCATCTCTTCAACCGACATTTCTGCTACAGGTTCTTCTACAACTGATTCTGCAACCATTTCTTCTACCTGCATCTCTTCCGCCACCGCTTCATCCGCAGTTTCCTCAACTACTGACTCCTCTGCAACCTCTTCCGCTACAGCTTCTTCCACAGTCTCCTCAGCAGTCTCTTCCACCACTGCTTCCTCAGCTACCATCTCTTCTACCGGCATCTCTTCAGCCACCGGCTCCTCTGCAACTTCCGCCACCGCTTCATCCGCAGTTTCATCAACAGCCTCTTCCTCTGCAACTTCCTCAGCTACAGCCTCTTCCGGTATTGCCTCATTTTCATCTTCATCCTGGAAGGCATCGAGGATTTCGCTCTTCTCGCTATTATTGGCATTGCCAATGGCATTTGCAATGTCGGCTGCTAAATCTTCATCTATTTCCTCGGCTTTACGTACCATTTCACGAAGTTCATGCATGAAATCAAGACCGAGAGGTGTTTGGAAAACAAGAGCACCTGCATCGGCCACGTAAAGAATCTGTTTTTGTGTTTCAATGTCATAAATATCGTGGAATTTCGCCATATTTTTGATCTTTTCAAGTTCGTCTAATGCGATATTGTATTCTTCTTCTGTATCAAATGTGTAATTTTTTAATTTGTACTTTCCATCCGCCATAACTTCACCTCTCGAAAACCCTTTAGAGTATTTATTAGTTCAACGGGAAAGCTGTAATCCTTTGTTTAGGCCAAAATAAAATGTTGTATGACACAAAAAGAGCGCCATTCTTTAAAAAGAATAGCGCTAAATGTCATTTTATGCACCTGGCTACCATTTTAAAGGCCCTCTAGTTTTGCGTCACAGGATTTCCCCTGCTTTGCCCAGTATTGAATTTCACGTAAGTTTCTAAGGAAATAATACCATATCCTATAAATATTTTCAACACTAACACTATTTGATAATCAGGATTTAAAGCATAAAAATAAGGGCCCGAAGGCCCCTTAAATTTCTTACATTTTCTTATAATTTTCTATTAGAATCTTATCTAAGCTAAAGCCTTTACAATTAGCATCCCTTGCCATCAATACTGCAGGCTTTGCCTACATTTTCATAAGTAATAGGTAAATTTCTCTCTGATAAGAAGCCTTCCCAGTCAGTGAAAACTGTGTCGTCTTCCATAACGATTGCTGGAATTCCAATGTCTCCAATAGCCTTAAGTCTATCAAAAATCGGATTCTCGTCTCTCATCTTTAAGAAATCCTTTAAGTCCTTTAAATTCTTATTGATGTCGATATATGTATATTCGATACCATTGTCATCAAAATTTCTCTTGCAGTTAATGCAATCTGGGCACATTTCGCTACCATAAACCTTTAACATATAATACCTCCTAAGTCAAAAACTCATAAACAACAGCTGCAAGATTGGCTCTTTCTGGCATTAAAGTTTTGATACGAAAGCCTTGAACCAACAAAGCTTCAATACGCCAAAGCCTTGAAACGCTAAAACTTCAAAACATAAAGCTAGAAAGCCTTTAAAGCTACTATATTTATATTAGCCCTTTAAATCTCTTGACTGTCTGTCCATGTCTTCTACAACGATGTCATAAATTTCACCGTGAGTTCTGCAATATGCAAGAACATCCCATGGTTCGTTAGTGTGATAGTGAAGCTTAACTGTAGCCTTCTCGCCAAACTCATCTTCACCTGAATCACCAGCGATTACCATTGAATCGCCCTTAATATTCTCTAAAACATATTCTCTAATTTCATCTGTTAAATCATCAGCTAAATCGTCTGGATCTACTCCATCCTCTACGTACTGATCTAATAATAACTGTGTGTCATATCTAAACTCTATAGTCTGATCTGGCATTCCCATAACCTATTATCCTCCTAGTTTTAAATTAACGTCTAATTAATTATAAGCCAGTTTTTAGTATTTTTAAAGTCTTAGAAAATAATAAAACCATAAAAAATTGCGTCCAATTGATAATAGTTCTCAATTAGACGCAATCTGACTTTTTGTTTAATTAATTTCTTAGAAAATATACCACTTTAGTTACTCATATTCATGAGACAAAACATTTTCCTACTGCTCAATTAAATGTGTAACATCAAGATATTCTGGCATGCCATCCTTAAAGCTAAGCTGAGGCTCGCCCTTAATAAGTGGCTTAAGATAAGTTACCATCTCTTTAGTAAGGTCGTTACCTCTTTCATTAATCCACTCTCTTGGCACTGCCTTAACACCGTTGGCAATTTCGCAAACTGGATGTCCACCATAAACTGTTTCGTATGGTTCATCTGAAGTTCTTGTGATTGTAGCCATAAGGCCTGTTTCACCCTTAGCTGCAAGGCCTGCTGCTGTTTCACCTAACTTAACTGATTCTTCAAGGTCAGTTAAAGATGCAAGGTGAGTTGCACATCTTTGTAAAATGTTTAATTCAACGGAACGTACCTTACAACCCACTTCGTTAGCGATTAAGTGCTCAAGTGCCTTACCTGCACCACTAAGCTGTACATGTCCGAATTTATCTAACTTGCTTTCAGAAGCTGAGAAATAATTACCATTCTTGTCTCTAATACCCTCTGAAATTGCAATAATTACATCATCCTGCTTTTCAAGTAAAGCCTTAACATCCTCAACACATTCCTTAGGATCAAAAGCTGCCTCTGGAAGGTAGATAAGATGTGGGGCTGCACTATATTCATTTCTTGCAAGAACTGAAGCTGCAGTTAACCAACCTGCATCACGTCCCATAATTTCTACGATTGTAACTGACTTAAGCTTGTAAATGTATGTATCATGAGCCATTTCAAGAATTGATGTAGCAACATACTTAGCTGCTGAACCAAAACCTGGTGTATGGTCGATATGAACTAAATCGTTATCAATAGTCTTTGGAATACCAATAACTCTAACGTCACTGTTAATTGAAGCAGCGTACTTAGATAATCTATCAACTGTATCCATTGAGTCATTTCCACCAATGTAGAAGAATGCATCAATATCATGCTCCTTAAAAAATGCAAAAATCTTCTCATAGATTTCTGGCTTGTCCTCTGGTAGAGGCATCTTGTATCTACATGAACCAAGGTACATAGCAGGTGTAAGCTTTAACTTTTCAATAAAGTTATCACATCCGGCCATTTTTTCAGATAAATCAATAAATCTGTCCTCTAGAATTCCAGTAATTCCGTTAAGGGAGCCGTAGATTTTTGAAAATGTAGCATTTTCCTTATTATACTTTAAAACGCCAGCTAAACTTGCGTTAATTGCCACTGTAGGGCCACCTGACTGTGCTATTACAGCATTTCTCATATTATTCACCATTCCTATTTTTGCTCTTTATCTGAGCTATTCTATTCATTGTACGACCAATTAGTTTTTCTGTCGTATCGTCTTCCAAGCAAGTAGTATATTCTATATACGCATCAATTGTAAACGATTTATTTGAAATCTTATTAATTTTGTTAATTTCTAACAATAATTTTTCTTTAAGTTCTTCTAATTCACTTTCTACTTCATATCTAGTTAAAATCATAAAGTGGTCTGTTTCTATTCTTCCTACGACTCCCTTTACGCCAACAATATCTACTAATTTCTTGCCAATTACATTTAGAATATCCCTAGCAAAGAACTTACCATAATTTTTTACAGCGTACTTAAAGTCTTTAATATCAACAATTAGAACTGCATACTTCTTATCATTTAGCAAGAATTCGTCTGAAAATTTATTAACCTCGGTCATTAATCCCCTAGTATTTAAAGTGCCAGAATAATCATCTATAAAAAGAGTGCTTTCACATAATTTAACCTGACCATAGATATTTGTTATATAGCCCATTAAGCCTATAATTTTTCCATTATCATAAATTGGCGACAGGTCAATTATAAGAACCTTTGCTTCATTTTTTACAGTTACAGTCTCTACAAGACTTGTTTTTATGCCTGTTTGCAAAACCTCTTTTTCTTTATCTGCAACAATCGAATCCTCTACCCAATTTAATTCCGTGTCGGTTTTATTCAAAATATCCTTCAAACTTTCTATGCCATAAAAATTAATATACCCCTTAGTTGCATCTGTATATCTCAGTTCCAAATCCTTCCAATAACATATTACATTAGGATTAACTTGACTAAAAGAAGCCTCATAAGAATTAATATTAGTTACATTTACCTTCTTTACTAAATAAGGCGCATATTTCAATTCTGAATCACTAGCATTTCTTGTAGTTCCGACCACCTTATTATTTCCTATATAATTACATTCAAAAACCTTCCATACATAATCATTGCCATCTTTAACTCTTACATAACTAGTTATAATACGTTCTTTAGAGTTTTGAATTCTCTTTCTTAAAGTAGCCATATCAAAAAATTTCATATACCTATCTGCGTCTTCATAGTAAACGCGGTCAGCAGCATATTTTTCCATATTACTATGAATATCTCCGCCATCGTAACTATAAATATTTTGATCGTTAACATAAATTTCTGTATCAATTAATTTATTCAAGTCAAATACATCTACTCTATCATACTTATTAAATAAGGCCTTAATATATTTTTCCTTAGTTATCTTATTGAGATATTCCTGGTCATTTACCATATTTACTAGAACACAGACATAAGCAGTTTGCTCATTACAAGTTTCAAGCTTATAAACTTTTGCAATACATAACTTATCATCAATTATAAAGTTACCACTTGCATAAGTTTCCTCTAGCTGATCTGCAAGTTTAAATATATCCATTATCTTTCTATAATAACTACTTTCTTTATCATTAACTATTAGTTTTAAGATTTCCATACTATTAACGCCAAAACTTTTTAACTGTGTTTCAAAGCTTTGATTATAGAAAATGAAGTCAAGCTTATTATTTTTCAATTCTGCTATAGTTATTGGAATCTGCGTGTTAAAACCTAGTTCATCTAATTCTTCTGCATTATAGCCCATAAAGGTAGCCGGACTTAAAATATTTACAGAGCCTATTTTGTCATAATAATGGCTCTCATAAGGTAACTCTACTCCATTACTATAATTATCAAAAAAATCTGCTGTACCTTCTAGACTCATTGGTTTTCCAAAAAAATATCCTTGAATTTTTTCACAACCTATATTTCTTAAAAACTCATATTGAGTATTTGTTTCAACACCTTCAGCTAAAGTCTTAATTCCTATTTTCTTAGCCATATCTACAATAGACATAACTATCTTTTTAGCCTTTATTTCATCACTAGCAATAAACTTCATATCTATCTTTAATACATCTACATCAAAATCCTTTAAGACATTAAAAGAAGAATATTCACTACCAAAATCATCCATCCATATACTATAACCTAAGTTATGTAGTTTATCTATTTCTTTCTTCATAAACTCTGGATCTTTGCCAATACAACTTTCTGTAATTTCTATATTTAAAATGTTTCTTGGCACATTATACTTTTTTACATTTTCCTCAATTATTTCAGCTATATCACACTTATCGAAATCCTGACGGGATAGATTCAATGAAAAAGGAACTGCATAACCCGCCTTTTCCTTTCGCGCTACAAAATCCTTACATACACGTTCCATAATATATAAATCTAACTTATAGATTTGTCCTACAGACTCAAGTGCAGACACAAAAATAGCCGGCGAAATCATTCCATACTCTGGATCAATCCACCTGGCAAGAGCTTCAAAACCACATAATTTACCAGTTATAGTCCTTATAACTGGCTGATAAAAAGGCTCTATATACGCATTTTCTATGGCTAAATCTATATTATCAATTACATAATCTTTTAGTTCATCATTAGTCATATTAAATCCCCCAATTACAAATTTTCAATTTTGCATTCACAAACTCATATACATTTTAACATCTGTAAAAATTATACCATTTCAAGAAATTATTATCAATATTATAAGTATAGTCACTTTAGATAATTAGCATTTAACAAAAAATAAATTTTTATATTTATTATTCTAAGACTTTTTGTTATAATTTAGATGTTCGTTTATTTACTTTAAATATTTTTATGTTTATTAGTAAATATCGCGCAAAATACATTTATAAAAAAAGAAAGAGAGAGAACAAAATGCTTGAAAAAACATTTAAACTCAAAGAACACGGCACTAATGTTAAAACCGAAGTAATTGCCGGTATTACAACATTCCTTGCCATGGCTTACATCCTAGCTGTAAATCCTAACATCTTAGGTACAGTAATGAATCAGGACGGTGTATTCATCGCTACTTGTTTAGCATCCGCTGTTGCTACTTTTGTTATGGGTCTTTGGGCTAATTACCCAATAGTACTTTCTGCTGGTTTAGGTCTTAATGCTTATTTTGCTTACACAGTATGTTTAACAGAATTATCAGATATGGGAGCTAATGCTTTCACAGTTGCATTAACAGCAGTTTTCGTTGAAGGTGTAATCTTCATCGTAATCTCTATCTTCAAGATAAGAGAACAGATTATCAACGGTATTCCACAGAACGTTAAGTATGGTATTACTGCTGGTATCGGTTTATTTATCGCTTTCATCGGTCTTAAGGGTGCTAACGTTACAATCGCTAGTAGTTCAACACTTGTAGATCTTGGTGATTTCTCAAGACCAGACGTTGTATTATGTCTTGTTGGTTTACTTATTATTGTTATTTTAAGTCACTACCACGTTAAGGGTTCTGTACTTATTGGTATAATTACAACTTGGATTCTTGGTATTATTGCTGAGAAGATTGGTTGGTATGTAGTTGATGTTGAAAATGGTGTTTACTCACTTATTCCTAGCGGCGTTATTAGCGTTTCAAGCTTTAGCGGTCTTAAGGAAACAGCTTTCCACTTCAACTTCGCTTGGGCTGGAGAACATATCATTCAGTTCATCGCTATTTTATTCAGTTTCTTATTTGTAGATCTTTTCGATACAGTTGGTACTGTAGTAGGTGTTGCAGATAAGGCTAAGTTACTTAAGGAAGATGGTACACTTCCAAGAGTTGGTAGAGTATTTATGGCTGATGCTATTGGTACAGTACTTGGTGCTGCTCTTGGTACATCTACAGTTACATCTTTCGTAGAATCTTCTGCTGGTGTTGCTGAAGGTGGTAAGACAGGTCTTACAGCTTGCGTTTCAGGTTTATTATTCATCGTAGCTTTATTATTTAGCCCTGTATTCCTTGCTATCCCTTCATTTGCTACATCTCCAGCTCTTATCTATGTTGGTATGCTTATGCTTACATCAATCACAAAGATTAACTTTGAGGCTGATGCAGCTGATGCTATTGGTGCTTACCTTGCAGTTCTTATCATGCCTTTAACATACTCAATCTCAAACGGTATCATGTTTGCCGTTGTTTCTTGGGTAATCGTAAAGGTTTGCACAAAGAAGGCTAAGGACGTTAGCCCAGTTATGTGGGTTGTATTCGTATTATTCGCACTTAGAATTGCATCTTTAGTTACTAACTTTAGCTAATTAAGATTTGAATATTCTTTTAGGGTTTGAATATTGACGTATAAAGAAAAGCCAGTAGATTAATTTCTACTGGCTTATTTTATATATTAATTTTTATAGCAAGTTAAATTTCTAAGCTCTAGCTTTCTAAACTTCTAATCTTCTAGGCCTCAAGTCTTGTAAATTTAAATTCATTTACATCAAAAAGTCCCATATCAGTAATCTTAAGTTCTGGGATTACTGGAAGTGCCATAAAGCAAAGCACCATAAATGGATCCTTGTCCTTATCCACCTTTAAAACCTCATGGGCAAATTTATGAGCGGCAGCTAGCTTCTCATTAAAAGTCTCTGCATTTTCAGTACTCATAATTCCTGCCACTGTAAGCGGAATAGCGTGTTTTACTTCATCCTTGTGAACAATAGCTATACCACCCGTCATCTTTATAACCTCATTAACTGCCATAGCAATTTGAGCATTTGAAGTGCCTACAGCAATAATGTTGTGGGAATCGTGAGCTACAGATAGAGCAATTGCACCCTCTTTAATTCCAAATTCCTTTAAAAATGCAACTCCAACATTTCCTGTACCATGATGCCTCTCAACTACTGCTATCTTTACAATATCCTTATCCTTATTATAGACAAAATCGCCCTTATCATCTAATTCAATCTCTTCAACTCCAGCCTTAGTTAAAACCCCATCTGGGCAGATATTCATAGTCTTAACCCTATTAGACTTTAACTCTAATTTAAGTTTAGCCTCACTAAAATCTTTAACATTAACTGAAGAAGATACCTTTGTAACATCTACTCTTTTAACTGGAAGTAAGTATTTGCCCTCTTTAGCACAAAGCTTACCATCAATAAAAGTCATTACAGCCTTTAAGTCCTCAAGATTATTAAAAACCGCAAGATTAGCCTTCTTTCCCGGCGCAATTCCACCAATTTCCTTAATACCATAACACTCAGCTGCATTAAGTGTTGCCATTCTAATAGCATGAATTGGCTTAATTCCTGCCTTAATACATCTTCTAACTAAGTCATCAACATGGCCCTCTTCAAAGATTGTATGAATCTGTCTATCATCTGAGCAAAGAAGACATCTCTTATAATTTTCTTCATTGACCCCTGGAAGTAGATTTTCTAAATCATGACAAGCTGAGCCATGGCGAAGCAAAATATACATACCACGAGAAAGCTTATTCTCCATGTCCTCTATTATGCTGCACTCGTGATCTGTTGAGATGCCTGCTGCAATATAGGCATTAAGCTCATTTCCAGCAACATCTGGGGCATGGCCATCAATAACCCTGCCAGATTCAATGGCTGCAGCTAACTTTGCCACACACTCCTCATCATTATTAATAACGCCTACGCTGTTCATAAACTCAGCTAGGCCATGAACTTTCCTTGTTTTGAAAATATTTTCAATATCCTTTGCACTTACAACTGCCCCAGAATTCTCAAAAGGTGTGCTTGGTACACAGCTTGGCACCATCACTCTAATATCAAGGGCTGTGCTTGCTGCTGCCTCAATCATGTAATCAAGGCCATCAATTCCACACACGTTAGTAATCTCGTGGGGATCTGTTATAACTGTTGTAGTTCCAAGAGGTACAACTAGTCTTGAAAATTCCTCAGGTGTCATATAGGAAGACTCAATATGAATATGACCATCAATAAAACCGGGAGATACATAAGCTCCCTCTACATCAATCTCTTCCTTACCCTTATAATTTCCAATACCAGCTATATAGTCATCGGAAATTGCAATATCGCCTTCAATTATCTTGCCCTGATAGACATCAATAATCTTGCCGTTCTTAATTACCAAATCAGCTTCTTGTCTTGCTGCTGCCACATCAATAAGTTTATGTAGTTTTGATTTGTCCATTAGTTCCTCCAAAAGAGTTTTTTTGCATTCTGGTTTGTTATATCTATAATTTCCTGTGCTGATACTTCCTTTAATTCAGCAATTTTTTCAGCTACATACTGAATATTTCTACTGTCGTTCCTGCTACCTCTGTGAGGTTCCGGTGCCATATATGGACTATCTGTTTCAAGAACTAATCTATCAAGAGGGATGACCTTTACAGCCTCCTTTAATTTCTTAGCATTCTTAAAGGTTACAACTCCTCCTACTCCAATGTGAAAACCAAGATTTAGGAAATCTAGGGCTGCTTCCTTTGAATAAGAATAACAATGAATTATTCCGCCATTTTTATAAACATGCTCACCGCTTGTATCTAGTGTATCTCTTAAAATGTCTAGTGTATCCTTGCATGCATCTCTTGAGTGAATAATTATTGGCTTATTAAGGTCTGAGGCCAAAATAAGCTGTCTTTTAAAGGCTTCCTTTTGAAGCTCTCTATCTGGTTCATCATAGTGATAATCAAGTCCGATTTCTCCAATTGCCACTACCTTCTCATTAGTCTTTACTTGATTTGTAAGCCATTCAATAACCTCATCATCAAGACTTTCTATATCTTCAGGATGCAAGCCAATGGCTGCATAAATCTGATCATACTTCTTAGCTAATTCTACAGAGTCCTTACAACCCTTAAAACTAGCCCCAACATTTACAATTGATTCTATTATACCATTCTCACCAATCATTTCATCAATAAGAATTTCTCTGTCCTCATCATAACACTCATCATCAAAGTGAGCATGTGTTTCAAATATCTTCATATACTTCCTCGTTTTATCTTTCTATATCTTCAATAATAGCTATTTAAAAATCTTTGTCTTATAAATTGCTTTATTATACACTTTATTAAATAATAAATCTAGCCTATAAGATTGAATTTTTTGTTTAAGAAAGTCCAACAATTATTTAAATTAACAGACAACTGTGATATAATAACTTTAGTTTGTATGGTAATTGAATAGATTTTGGAGACATAACTTATGTTGGAATTTTTATTAAGACACGAAGAGGCTCATATTCAAGCTTCTGCAGTAGTATTTGACATAATATTAATATTTTTCTCTAATCTTCAGGTAAAAAGAGTCAATAAATTAGGAAGAGCCTTTCAGGCCCTTCTTTATTGTGGTACTCTTTTGACAATTATTGAAACTTCCGCTTCTTGGCTCGAGGATTTACCGGAAAATATTCTTAATTTCTATCTTATAAACATTTTCAATCTCTTAGTCTATGTATTAGTTATTACCTTAGCTTTCGGTCTTGCCTCATACTTTGAGCTCTCCTTTGGAAATTTCGGAAAAAAAAGCGTTTGGAAATTTAACATAATAGTCTTTATTATATATATAATTCTGCTTATTATTAACCTATTTACGGGCATTATTTCCCTTTATCACTACGATGTACACGAATATGTTCACGGACCACTATTCTATCCCGTGGGTATTTTATTTGCTGTATATGCCTATTCTTTTAGCGTCTTTGTCTTTGCTAGAAACTATAGGCAAATTCAGAAAAGAATTCGTATGACCTTTGCCTTAACTATTAGCACTATCATTATTGGCATGATTGTTCAACCTTTAATTAACGATGAAATCACAATCACAGGCCTCTTAGTATCTGTTGGCCTATTCATTCTATATATGACAGTTGAAACTGAGGATTACATAGACCTTTTAAAAGCCAATGCAGATTTACTGATTGCTAGAGAAGAGGCAGACCTAGCAAACAAAGCTAAGAGTACATTCCTTGCTAACATGTCACATGAAATAAGAACCCCACTTAATGCCTTTCTTGGCCTTAACGATTTAATAATTGATGAGTCCCTTGATGTGGCTACCCTTGAAAATGCACAACACATTAAATCTGCAGGAAATGCCTTGTTATCTATTGTTAATGAGGTTTTAGATATATCTAAGATTGAAGCGGGTACTATTGAGATTCACAACCGCCCCTACTATCTTGGAGAAATCATAAAGGATATAGATGTAATTATAGGCACAAGAGCTAAGGATAAGGGAATTCCTTTTATGATGGATATTGATGATAGCTTGCCAAATCAGCTAATTGGTGATGCAGCAAAAATTAGGCAGGTTCTAATTAATGTCCTTAGTAATTCAGTAAAATATACCTCTAGCGGAGCTATTGTCTTTACCCTTAGGGGAACTTTACAAGACGATTTACTTATGCTTAAAATGCAGATTTTCGATACAGGTATTGGTATTAAGAAAGAAGATTTAACCCACCTTTTTGAAAGCTATAGACGTGTGGATTTAAAGAAGAATAAAAATGTAGAAGGTACAGGTCTTGGTCTATCCATCGTTAAGCAATCTATAGATATGATGGGTGGAAGCATTAGCGTTCGTTCAAATTATGGCCTTGGTACTACATTTTACATGGAAATCCTCCAGCCTATCACTTCTCTGATGACTATTAAAGAATATCTAAATGAGCAAAAGATTACTAATCTTGATAAGATTAAGGACAGCTTTACAGCCTCTAAGGCAAAGATTCTTATTGTAGATGACAATGAGATGAACCTAAAGGTTGCCTGCGGCTTTTTAAAATCTACCTATGCCCAGATTACTACTGCCGGAGGTGGTCCTGAGGGACTTGATATTCTAGAAAGAGAGAAATTTGATTTGGTTTTACTTGATTCCTTTATGCCTATAATTGATGGAACCCAGATTCTTAAAAAGGTTCGTGCTAACAAAAAGAATATAAACTACGCAACTCCGATTATTGTTCTTACAGCCGATGCCCTTTCTGGATCTAAGGAAAAATATATCTCCATCGGTTTTAATGACTATTTAAGCAAACCTGTAGATGCCTCTAGTTTAAAGGGAATATTGCTTACTTACTTGCCACGCGACCTAATTGATAGCGCTAGCTCAAGTAAGGCCATTCAAAACAAAACTATTAATACAGCAACTACTAGCCAGCCAATAAAGACAGAAAGCATCAATACTAGTGAGACAAATAATTCTTGTGATAATGGTGAAACTTGCGTAGATTGGAAGGCCGGTCTTAACTACTGTAGAAACGACAAAGATTTGTACCGTGCCTTAATAGATGAATTTATAAAGATTAAGCCAACTAAGCGAACTGAGCTTTGTCAGGCCTATGATAAACAGGATTGGGATTCTTATAACATTTTAACCCATTCCCTTAAATCTAATTCAAAAACCATTGGCGCCTTTAAATTATCAGATGCCGCCATGGAGATGGAATACGCTAGCAGGGCCATTCTTGCTGGAGAAAATATAAACACAAACGTTGCCCTAATTAGGGATAAGCATAAGCAATTACTAAGTTTGTATGACGATGTACAGGAGGAATTACTATGGATTTCATTCTAAGATATCCAAGAATTTCATACGAAATGGTAGCCATAATCTTTGATTCCATTATTATAATATTTTCCTGGAACCAATCTTTAAGGCATGTTAAAACTGCCAAAGCCTTCAAGGCTACAGCTATAAGCTGCTTACTTTTAGTGCTATCTGAGGTAAGTCTGCCTTATATCCTTGAGCTTGACAGTTCCTTTGACCTGCTTAAAGCCTTCGTAGACTCTATACAGTTTTTCTTTGCTGTAACTACAATGTACAACTTCTCCCGCTATATGGAGTACTACACCCTTAGTAATACCTCAAAAATCATTATTAGATTTAATATCCTAGTTTTAATTGTATCACTAGCTTTAATTATAAGTAATCCTTTTACTTACCTTATAGATTACTATGACAGCGCCACTAATACTATCGTAAATCAAAAATACTACATCATAATCGGTTATTTACCAGCAATGTACTTCTCAATCTATTCCATGTATGTTTATGTTAGAGGCTTTAAGAAAATGTATAACAGAGAACGAGTTGCCTTTATTATAACCTTTATCATGTCCCTTTTTGGTGCTATTGTACAGCCCCTACTTCATGGTCAACTAAAAATCATAGGACTTTTCTCTTCCTTTGGTTTGTTTATACTCTATCTTTCACTTGAAACTAGAGACTATAACTCCCTGTCTGAAACCATGAATGAATTAAAGGAGGCCAACGAAACAGCACAAAATGCCAACAGAGCAAAGTCAAGTTTCCTAGCTAACATGTCCCATGAGATCAGGACTCCAATGAATGCCATGCTTGGTATTAATGAGATCATTATTAATAGTACTAAGGAAGAAAATGTTAGCTCTTACGCCAATGATATGAAGGTTGCAGGAAACAGCTTGCTACACATCATCAACGATGTATTAGACATTTCAAAGATTGAGGCTGGTAAGCTTGAAATCGTAGAAACAGAATATCATTTAACAGAATTACTAGACGAATTAAAATTTACCTACGGCCTAAAGGCTCAAATAAAAAATCTAGATTTTATCTTTGATATTGATGAGGATTTGCCAGATTTACTTATTGGTGATGAAAGTCATTTAAGACAGATTTTAAGCAATATCCTAAGTAATGCCATTAAGTTTACAAAGAGTGGTGAGGTACGTTTTTCAGCCTTTGGTATAAAATCTAGCACAAATATTAAATTTACCTTTGTAGTTTCAGATACAGGTATTGGTATTAAAGAGGAGGATTTACCTTACCTCTTTGAATCCTTTAAACGTGTGGATATGGAAAACACAAGAAATATCGAAGGTACAGGCCTTGGTCTATCCATTACAAAACGTCTTCTTGATAACATGGATGGTGAAATTTCCGTTCGTTCTAGCTATGGTGATGGAACTATTATTACTATTAAGGTTGATCAATTTGTAGCAGATGACCTTACTATTAGAGAATATAGGAAAGTCTTACGTGAAAACTTTGATGCCGAAGAAGATAAGAAATTAAAATCTACTCCTAATTTAAAGGGTATGAAATTATTAATTGTAGATGATAACGATATTAATATAAAGGTTGCCACTGCCTTCTTTGAACTAACAGGGGCTAGTATCTTTAGTTTTAATGATAGCTTAGAGGCTTTAAAAGATTTGCAAAAGAATAAATATGACCTGATCTTTTTAGATGACTTAATGCCAAAGCTTTCAGGTCCAGGTCTATTAAAGAGACTAAGAGGTCTGACAACTTGTCCAAATAATCAAACACCAGTAGTTATTATGACTGCCAATACTAATGTTGAAGACAAGGTAAATTACAGTAATATGGGCTTTGATGGCTTCCTTGCAAAACCTATGCAAATGGAGGAAGTAAACGAGCTATTAAATACCTTAATCTCTTAAACAATGCAAAACGAGAGAAAAGCGATAACCTTACGATTATCGCTTCTCCCTCAAAACACATTTACTTATATCGAAAATTAGTTGTTAATTAATTTATCGCTTTCATTATTCCAGCTGTAAAGCTTTCTAATGTCAGCACCAACCTTCTCTGCTGGATGTTCAGCTGCAAGCTTTCTCATTGCCTTGAAGTGAACCTGTCCACCAGCCTCAGACATATCTAATAAGAAGTCCTTAGCAAATGTTCCATCCTGAATATCAGAAAGGATCTTCTTCATAGCCTTCTTAGTATCTTCTGTTACAATCTTAGGACCTGTAATGTAATCACCGTATTCTGCTGTGTTAGAGATTGAATATCTCATACCTGCAAAACCTGACTGATAAATAAGGTCTACGATTAACTTCATTTCGTGTACGCATTCGAAGTATGCGTTACGTGGATCATAACCAGCTTCTACTAATGTTTCGAAACCAGCCTGCATTAATGCACAAACACCACCACAAAGAACAGCCTGCTCACCAAAGAGGTCAGTTTCTGTCTCTGTTCTAAATGTTGTCTCAAGGATACCAGCTCTAGCTCCACCGATACCTGCGCCATATGCAAGTGCCATATCAAGAGCCTTACCTGTACCATCCTGCTCAACAGCTACTAAACAAGGTGTACCCTTGCCAGCCTGATATTCAGAACGTACTGTATGTCCTGGTGCCTTAGGTGCGATCATTGTAACATCTACACCCTCTGGTGCCTTAATTAAACCGAAATGAACATTGAAACCATGAGCGAACATTAACATGTTACCAGGCTCTAAGTTTGGTTCAATATCTTCCTTGTATAACTTAGCCTGCTTCTCATCGTTGATAAGAATCATGATAATATCTGCCTTCTTAGCAGCTTCTGCTGCTGTATATACTGTAAAGCCCTGCTCTTCTGCTCTCTTCCAAGACTTAGAACCTTCGTAAAGACCAATAATAACATTACAGCCTGATTCCTTTAAATTAAGAGCGTGTGCATGGCCCTGACTACCATAACCAATAATTGCAATTGTCTTACCCTCAAGTAAGCTTACGTTACAATCTGACTCATAGAAAATTCTTGCTTCTGCCATTTTTTCTATACCTCCATAAAATGTGTTTATTCCTATTCAAACTCAAAGCATCTTCCTTCCTCATAACGGTAGAGTTTTGCGCTTGTTTCTTAGGTTGTATAACAACTCTTAGTGGTTGTCTGACAACTATAATAACTCATGTATATTCTAAAGTCAACACATTTTTTCAAAAAAATAATGTTTTTTCTAGAGGCCAAGTACTTCATTGACATTCTTTAAAATGTCACTTTCTGAAAATGGCTTTGTAATAAAGCGCTTAGCGCCTGCCTTTAAGGCATCAATAATCTTATTTTCCTGTCCTGCAGCAGTGATCATAATTACATTTGCATCAGGATCAGCCTTAATAATCTGCTTTAGAGCTTCATTACCGTTTAGATGTGGCATAGTGATATCAAGGGTAATGATATCTGGCTTATAGTCTAGGTATGCTTCCACTGCCTCCACGCCATCTGATGCCTCACATACAACTGTAAAATTGTTGTCCTCTAAAATCTTTCTTAGGACATTTCTTGAAAGGCCAGAGTCATCAACAATAACGATTTTGCCCTTACTATCTGCAGTTTCTACGCTACCTTCTACTAATTCGCCACTAACATCCATAGGATTTTTACCTACCATTGCCTCCTCATCAAGGGTTACATAGAAAAATACTTCTCTGCCCTCTATGTAAATTGGTAGGACATAGGCATCTGCAATGGCAGTCTGATTTTCATAGGTAAACTGTGGTAAAATCTCTAGTTTAACTTCCTTATGTGATGCATTTGTTGCAAAAAGTCCAGCTATACAATTAAGAAATTCACCTACGGAATCAAAGACTTCTTCATCTAAATCAGGATATTCCTCTCTTGCAAATCTATTGGCAATAAGGGTAAGACCAGTTACGTCATCATCTGCTAAAAAACCTAGATGTATATTTGCATCGCCCTTTAACTCCATACAAGTAAAGGCATTGTAGTCCATCTCCTTTACTCTCTGGATCTTCTCAATGTAATAATCTGTAGATACAAATCTAGTTATGTTTCTAAGCACAAGGGCAACTAAATCTGTTATATGTGCTTTTGAGGCAAAGGCAAATATAGGCACAATAGCGTCTATATCGTTGGCCTTAAGGGCCTCTATCTCATTATCATCAAAGCCTTTTTGCTTTTTAAAATCTTCTATAAAGCCATTAATTTCCGGCATAGATATATTTTTTTCTTCGCTTAAAACCTGTATAAATTTTACATACTCATCGTTTTGGTCCTTTAAAAGCTCATCTAGTTGTTGCTGAGAAAGGAAACCCTTGCTTACAGCAATATCGCCAAACCTAGCATCCTCTAAGGCCTGCAATCTATTGATTTCACTTGCTTCTGTCTCTGTTAGCATTCCCTTAGCTACAGCTAAGAATCCAATCTTAGTTCTTGTGTCTCTTAGGCTTTTTATTATTTCATCTAATTCTTCTTCTGAAATAACGTCAGTCTCAATCAAATACTTACCGAATAATTGACTAAACATACGGTTACCCCTTTCAAATTTTCACGTAATTACAGTTATAATTATTATACCAAGTCGATAGTTTTTATTCAATAAAACTAGACACATAAATTAAAAAACTAGGAAATTAACGAAAAAGTTAATCTCCTAGCTTCTTATCTTTTAATTCTCTGTTTTGTTTTAATTGTCGTTTTTAATATCTGTTTAACTTTAAATACTGTCTGTTAAATTCTCATTCCATAAGGCATGTCTAAGATGCATTATGCTTGCACTTTTAAGTCCGTCTGAATCTCTTCTTTCTAAGAACTTCATGATTACAATGTGATCATTATAAGCATCCTGTGCAATCATATCTAGATTTTCTTCTAATGCAAATGTCTTCTCAATTGTTTCTGTAAGCACAGGTATAAACTGTGTTAAAAAGTCGTTGTGTGAAGCCTTCATAATAGCTCCATGAAAATTTGTCTCTGACTCAATTCTTTTCTTTGATTTAGGATTCTTCTTGATTTGTTTTTGACAAATATCTCCCAATCTAAGAATCTCTTGAATCTCTTCATCTGTTGCTCTCTTTGCTGCAAGGGCTGCTGCCTCTGGCTCTATTATTAGTCTTGCTTCATATAAATCTCTTAATGTCACCTTCATAGCAAGGGCATCTTCCATATGGATTGTGCCACCTTCTACGTACTGATTAAGGACATCAGAAACATATGTGCCTCGTCCTCTGTAAACTGTCAATAAACCTTCTGATACAAGAATTCTTATTGCTTCTCTTAATGTAGTTCTAGAAACCTTCAACTCGTCAGCTAATACATTTTCATTAGGCAACTTTTCACCAGGCTTATACTTATTCTTGTCTACTATCATTGTCTTTAGGCAGCTAGCTGTTCTTTGCGAAAGATTTTCTTTATTTTCAATCTGCATATTCGTTCCTTTCTCTAAAAGATAGTTGATTTTAGATACGCTTCCCACTTATCCATACCGTCGCCAGTCTTAGCAGATACTGGGAAAATGTTAATATTAGGATTTAGTTTTTTAACCTGATCTATACATTTTTCTAAATCGAAATTAAAAAACTTAATTGTGTCCATCTTTGTAAGTAAAAGCGCGTCGGCTCTCTCAAACATCAAAGGATACTTTAAAGGCTTATCATCACCTTCTGGCACAGATAAAATCATTACGTTTTTATGTGCCCCTGTGTCAAATTCTGCAGGGCAGATTAAATTGCCAACATTTTCAAGGAAGACCAAATCAAGCTCATCAACTCCAAGCTCGTCTACTCCTCGCTTTGTCATGCCTGCGTCCATATGACACATTCCATCTGTATGCACCTGAATGCTTTTAGCACCCTGATTAGAAATCTTTATAGCATCCACATCCGATGCAATGTCAGCCTCAATTACGCCTATCTTTAACTGACCTTTAAGGTCAGTTACTGTCTTAGCTAGAAGTGTTGTCTTGCCAGCCCCAGGGCTACTCATTAAATTCACAAGACAAACCTTTCTTTCCTTTAATTCTTTTCTTAAATCATTAGCGTCCCTATCATTAGACTCTGTCACACTTTTATGTAATTCAACAACCTTCATTTATCTGTCCTTTCTTGCATCCTTTAAGAAACTGTCTACTTCTTTGTCTAACCAATCAATCCACTTATCAAAGCCTTCGCCTGTAAGGGAAGATACCGGAATTATCTCAAGATTCTTATTAAGCTTAGATACATTTTCCTTTAAGGCATCAAAATTAAAATCAAATACCTCAAGACAGTCAATCTTGTTGACTAATAAAAGGTCGCTAACTTCAAACATCAATGGATACTTTAGGGCCTTATCATCGCCTTCTGGCACAGATAAAATCATTACCCTTTTGTTAGCCCCTACGTCAAATTCCGCAGGACATACCAAGTTGCCTACATTTTCAAGGAAAACCAAATCAAGGTCCTTGCAATCAAGTAAATCAAGGCCAGACTTAGTCATGGCAACATCCATATGACAAGCGCCACCAGTGTGCAACTGCACCACCTTAGCCCCTGTTTCTTCAATAGTCTTGGCATCTACTAAAGAATCTACATCTGCTTCCATAACGCCAATTCTGTATTTACTTTTAAGTGCATTAATAGTTCTAACCAAAGTTGTAGTCTTTCCTGCCCCTGGACTGGCCATGAGGTTTACAAAAAAGACCTTATTCTTTCTAACTTCTTCTCTTAAAGCGGCAGCCTCTTTGTCGTTGTCACTTATAATTTCTGCTTTAACATCCATTACTTTAATACTGCTCATTTCTACACTCCTTTGACTCTAATTAAAAGAGCCATAATAAATATCTAAATCTACGTCTCCACCAACTCCATCGATTCGACCAATGTTATTAACCTGCCAGATAGAATAACTACCTACATAGCTAGTGTGTGTCACGTAATTTGCTAGCCAAACCGGATAATTATACACGTTATCCCAGAAATTTTCTAGGTAGTATTTACTAGAGTACAACATAGTGCTATACCCCCCGGCAGCTAATGTGTCGTGGAAAGTATAGAAAAGCTGGTTTAGAGTCTGAAAACTCATGTTGTACTTCTGAAATCTCGACCAGCTCTCCCAGTCAAAAGCCACTGGAAAATCTAGCTCCACCCCATCAAGCATGGAAAGTAACTGCTGAGAGTGAGTTGTCATACCAGAGACCGTGTTATCATTTGAATGAAAATATACTCCTACCTTTAGGCCTGCTTCCTTTGCCGCCTTGATATTGTAGTCATAACAAGAATCCCTATAAAGTTCGGAGCCATCCCAGCCTCCAATTCTTATGATTACAAATTCTGCACCTGCCGCTTTTACGGCATTAAAATCAATAGTGCCCTGCCATCTTGATACATCTATGCCAAAATGCACATTATCGGCAGCATAAGTTGCCATAAAGTCACTATAGTTAATTCTTGTTCTATTATCTGTTTCTGAAGGCTTTGAAGACACCACATTAATAGTCATATTCTTAGTTGTCTCATTGCCGGATGCGTCTGTTAATTTAGCCACAATGCTATAGCTACCAAGAGTATTGGTATCCACATAGCCTGAATAGCTTAAATTAGGACAAGCATCGTAATAGTCTCCATAACTTACTAACTGATCTAGGTTAAAATCGCTTCCCACCACTACGCTTACTTCATCAGATGATAGGAAAACCGGACCTGTTGTATCATAATCAAGACTTGGCGAACCTGTCTTATTAGTTACCTGAATGTAATTACTTGTAGCCAGCACTGGCGCAGTTTCAGTAGTTGTCTCTTGTGTTGTCACTTCCTCTGTTGTGGATTCTATCTCCACAGTTTCAAGCCTAGGCTCTTCAGTGCTAACTTCAGTCTCTATCACTTCCGTTATTTCATCACTAGCAATTTCTATATTCTTATTTCTTGCATTAACTGCTAATACTGCAAATGTAGTTATAACGCCAATTACTGCTAGACCTGTAACTACTGTAATCACAATTGCTTTCTTTGAAGCCACAAAACGCCCAAAGATAGCCTTAAACTTATCTTTAATTTTCTTTCCCATAACCCCTCTTATACTCTTTAATTTCTATCCTATTCTTATACCCTTTGCTTAGCGTTGTCTGATAACTTTATTATCTTTAAAACGACGTTTTTATACGCTCTATCGCACTTTCATTGTATAACAAGACAGACAATTAATCAATAGTCGTCTGACAAGTTACCCCGTTAAAGTTTAGAGTCCTAAACTATAGATTTTATCTTGCTTATGGGCTACTCTAACCCTTAAATTTAGCCACCTTCCTACAGCAGCAAAAAAAGCATTAAAAAAAGCCTTAACTTCCGTTAAAGCTTCTTTTTCTTTCTATGCACTCTTCTTTTTAAATTTCTTCTTTTCTTTAAGCCCTTAGATTCTCTAAAGTCATTAATCTGCTGCCTTATAATCTCATAATCTCTTTCAAAAAGTTCTTCACTTATTAAATCATCTAGTCTTTCCTTGGGAACTGTATCAAGAATCTTTTCCCTTACAAAGGCCTTACTTTTATAGTCGTACTTATGCATTCCCATAATTTGTTGAATATGAGCAAGCTCTGGTCTCCAAAGTAGGCTTAGTTTATGGGCTAGAGATACATTTTCATTAGGACTAGTAGCCCTTAAAATGTAGAAATCTAGGCGGTCTTCCACTAATTCTACGCTTATAATTCCCCAGTTATCTGGCACATGCTCCATAGCATGTGCCCCATGACTAGAGCCTACAACCAAATAGTTGTAGTCAAAAAAGGCATCGTAATCCTTTACCTGACTTTTAAGTCTAGTGTAGGTGTCTGCGTCACTTTTTATCTCAATGCCTATTAGGGCGCCATCGATAATTCCAATGGCATCCGCCCTAGAGTCGCCTATATTCACCTCTTCAAGGATTCTTATTTTCCCATATAGTTCTTCTAGATATATGAATAAATCTTCCCTAATGTCCTTGTCATACAAGCTAAATTTCTTCATGTTATCTCCCTAATTTTTAAACTGCATATTATAAAGGTTACGATAAATACCATTTAATTCCATAAGTTCATCGTGACTTCCTTCTTCCTCTATGCCATTATCAGTAAGAACTAGGATTTTTTGGGCATTTCTAATAGTTGAGAGTCTGTGAGCAATTACAATAGTTGTTCTGTTAGTTGCCAAACTTTCAAGGCTATCTTGAACCACCTTCTCTGACTCATTATCAAGAGCGGAAGTTGCCTCATCAAAAATAAGTATTGCCGGATTTTTTAAGAACACTCTAGCAATAGATAATCTCTGCTTTTGTCCACCAGATAACTTAACGCCTCTTTGTCCAATATCTGTATCATAACCATCTGGCATAGCCATAATAAATTCATGTGCATTGGCATTTTTAGCAGCCTCAATAACTTCCTCTCTTGTGGCATCTGGGCGACCATAGAGAATATTTTCATAAATAGTACCTGAGAATAAATATACATCCTGCTGAACAATACCAATGTTGCTTCTAAGGCTCTTTAGAGTTACATCTCTTACATCTTCGCCATCAATCTTAATAGATCCAGAAGTTACATCATAAAATCTAGGAATAAGTGAGCAGAGGGTTGTTTTACCTGCACCAGAAGAACCAACTAGAGCATAATAAGCACCTGCTGGCACCTTTAAATCCACCTTTGATAAAACCTCTTCTGTGGCATCCTCATATTTAAAGGAAACGTCCTTAAACTCAATTTCGCCATCAGTTACATTAAGTGGCTTAGCCCCCTTCTTATCAGTAATATCAGGCACAATATCCATGATTTCTCTGAATCTTTCAAAGCCAGTGTAACCATTTTGGAACTGCTCTGTAAAGTTAATTAATGTATTAATAGGCTCTGTAAGAACGCTAATATAAAGCATGAAGGTCACTAAATCAGTGGCAGTTACGCTATTATTAGCAATAAGGAAAATTCCCGTTACAATTACAAGAACCTGCACGATTGTTGTAAAGGTTCCTACTCCTGCCTGGAAAGTACCCATGTAGAAGTAGCTATTTTTCTTGGAATTAAGAAAATTTAGGTTTCCAACCTTAAACTTCCTATTCTCGATTTCTTCGTTGGCAAAGGACTTAACCACTCTAATGCCAGATAAATTATCCTCAATCTGACCGTTGATTTCGGCAATCTTGGCACGGTTATTCTTAAAAGCACCTCTCATCTTCTTATTTAATACATATGAAAATGCAAACATAAAGGGAAGGACTGCAATTGAGACAATAGCTAGCTTATAATTGATAGATACTAAAATTACAATAGCACCAACAATCTTAATTACAGATAGAATAATATTTTCTGGGCCATGGTGCATTAATTCAGTAATATCAAATAAATCATTAGTGATTCTTGACATTAAAGCACCAACCTTTTGATTATCATAAAAGCTAAAAGAAAGCTTTTGCAAATGATCAAAAATCTCTGCTCTCATATCATATTCAATTCTTGTTCCCATGACATGGCCGATGTTTGAAATATAAAATTTACAGCCAAAATCTACTATAATCATAAAGATAAGCCCTAGAGCAATCCATTTTCCTCTTGATATGATAAACTCTGGACTTTCATAAATTAAATTAGAAGTTACATAACGCACTATAAGTGGAATTATTAAAACGATTGCTGCTGATAAAGCAGCAAAGAATAAATCCAACCAAAAGACCACTTTATATTTGCTATAGTAGCTAATCATTGTTTTTAGATTCTTTTTCATAATTTTTCCTTTTCATTTAAACACTTTTATACAAAAAACCTACCCCAAAAATTGAGGTAGGATTTCTCATTTGTTATTAGATTATAATGCACAATTTAATTTTGCACAAGTTTATATAAACAGAGTTTATTTTTTATTTATTTCTAAAAACAATTAGATCTGATCAAGTGCCTGAGCTAAGTCTGCAATTAAGTCCTTCTTATCTTCAAGACCACATGACATTCTAACTAAACCTGCTGGAATACCTGCTGCCTCTAACTGCTCATCTGTCATCTGACGATGTGTTGATGTTGCAGGATTTAAGCAACATGTTCTAGCATCAGCTACATGTGTTTCAATAGCTGCAAGCTTTAAGTTCTTCATAAACTTCTGGGCTGCATCTCTGCCTCCTGCAAGTTCGAAAGAAACTACACCACAACCACCGTTTGGTAAGTACTTCTGAGCTAATTCATAGTACTTATCAGACTTAAGGCCTGAGTAATTAACCTTAGTAACCTTTGGATGTGCCTCTAAGAATTCAGCTACTGCCTGACCGTTCTCAACGTGTCTTGGCATTCTTACGTGAAGTGATTCAAGACCAAGGTTTAAGATAAAAGCATTCTGAGGAGACTGGATTGAACCGAAATCTCTCATAAGCTGTGCTGTAGCCTTAGTAATAAATGCACCTTCCTTGCCAAACTTCTCAGCATAAGTAATTCCATGGTAAGAATCATCTGGTGTACAAAGTCCTGGGAACTTATCTGCATGAGCCATCCAATCAAACTTACCTGAATCAACGATACATCCACCAACTGCTGCACCATGGCCATCCATGTACTTTGTTGTAGAATGTGTTACGATATCAGCTCCCCACTCGATAGGTCTGCAATTAACTGGTGTAGGGAATGTGTTATCTACAATAAGTGGTACGCCGTGCTCGTGAGCAACCTTAGCGAACTTCTCAATATCAAGTACTGTAAGAGCTGGGTTAGCAATTGTCTCACCAAATACAGCTCTTGTGTTATCCTTAAATGCTGCGTTTAATTCTTCTTCACTAGCATATGGTTCTACAAATGTTACGTCGATACCCATCTTCTTCATTGTTACTGCGATTAAGTTAAATGTACCACCATAGATTGATGATGATGCAACAATGTGGCTACCAGATTCGCAGATATTAAATAAAGCAAAGAAGTTAGCTGCCTGACCTGAAGATGTAAGCATTGCTGCGCTACCGCCTTCAAGAGCTGCAATCTTAGCTGCTACATGATCATTAGTAGGGTTCTGTAATCTTGTATAAAAATAGCCATTTGCCTCTAAGTCAAAGAGCTTACCCATATCCTCGCTTGTATCATACTTAAATGTTGTTGATTGTATAATTGGAATCTGTCTTGGTTCTCCGTTAGCTGGTGTGTAACCGGCCTGAACACAATTTGTGTTAATACTATAATTTTCCATTTTAGCCTCCCGTCAATATCTATACCAATATAATGGTCTAAACTCGGTTTTCGTTTAGACCTATACATGATATATTATCGCAGATTAGAAATCATAGCAATCTAAAAATTATAAACCTGTACAAAGTTCTTATTCTAATTCTTAATAAAGCCCTTAATAAGAAGCTTTTCCTATAGACTTTAGTTTGAAGCCTTAGTTTGAAACCTCCACTAAGCGCCAATCCTGACAGTTATAGCCATTCATTGAATACTCCTGTACATTTGCACCAGAAGCAGTTGAACCATTAACAATTTCAATAACTGACTTGTCTGCAGAAGCTTTTGTATAAATCTTATAACTTCCGTCTGAATTTTTTGAGAATTTAAATAGCTGAGCATCACTGCCGGTATCTGTATAAATCTGGATATTAGTACCATTTGCAGCATTATTATAAGCCACATCAAGTAGGTACGTATTTCCATCACCTAAACAGCTATAAATATAGTAATAGCCGTTTCCGCCATACTTCACTCTCCATGTGTTATAATTTCCAGCGCCATAAGCACCCCACTGGTCAACATTTGCACCAGCTGCTGCAGTTCCGTTTTGAACCTCTAAGTAGAGGCCAGAGTTTACATTTTGAATCATGTAAGTCTTTGACTGGTCAATAGCTGAAGCAGATACTGTTGATGAGCTTGATCCTGAACTAGAGCCTGAGCTTGATCCTGACTTTGCTCTTACTGATACCTTTGGCCAAGTTGGAAGGCTTGCATCAGAACCTAGATAGAAGCTTGTGTGAGCTGGCTGGTTATAGCCAACATTTTGTCCTGCCACCTGATTTCTATACTGTGGGTCCTGCATTAGAGTTGTAATTCTATAATCTGTATCATAAGGTGTTTCATAAATTCTAATGGCGCTGCCATCTGCAGTCTGCCAAATAACTTCTTCTCTCCAGTCGCCAAAAATATCTGCGCAAAGACAAGGTGTTGCCTTAGTTGAGTTATTAGAAGCTATTTCACTACTTGAAAATAAAGTACTAATCTTAGAACTACTTATATATTTAGTAATCTTAGTTCCGTCTAGCAATTCATTTTCCAAATCCCCATCCCAGTAGCAAAGGAAGTTTACTGAAGGGCGGTTTGTGGCAATACTTGTGCCTGATGAATTGTAAACGTTTGAAGATGCAGTTGAGAAAAATTCTGCTCCGTAGTTGCCGGCATAGATATTACCTGCAAGGGCTCTACCTGTGTCTGCGCTGGCATCATAGTGAAAAATCTTCTTGCCTGTATTGGCATCAAGTAAAGATACACCATATGGTTTTTCCTCATGACAAGTCCAAACTTCAAGTCCTGCTCTATTTGGAAGGAAATCTCCTACATGAAGGGCATCGCCGTGACCAAGCTTTGTGCACCACTTAATACTGCCATCATCATCCAAACAAAGACCGCCAAAGATAAGCTCCTGCTTGCCATCACCATCTACATCTGCCGGCATGCAGTTATGATTACCATTACCTGCTGCATAGGAATTTGCAGAATCATTTGTATCAAATGTCCAACGCACCTTTAATTTCTTATTAACTACATCATAGGCTGTTGCTGTCATTCTTGTGTAATATCCTCGACAAGTTACTGCAGTAGGATGATCTGAGTCAATATACATAACTGCACCAAGAAATCTATCTACTCTATTTCCATAAGAATCGCCCCAGCTCTTAACTGTTCCTCTAGCTGGTGTGTAATTTACAGTATCTAAAACAGCACCTGTCTGACCATCAAATAGTGAGTAATATTCAGGTCCTGATAAAATATAGCCCTTGGAATTTCTGTAGTCTGCGCTGGCATTTCCTATTACATTGCCCTTGCCATCCTTTGTGCCATCGGCTGTCTTACAAGTCATTTCTGCCTTGCCATCCCCATCAAAATCAGCTACTAAAAACTGAGTATAATGAGCGCCGGCTCTAATATTTTTACCTAAATCAACTCTCCAGAGTCTTGTGCCATCTAGCTTATAGCAATCGATGTAGACATTGTCTGTCTTTCCTGACTGAGAGTTATCCTTTGAATTAGATGGATCCCATTTTAAAAATATTTCATAAGTTCCATCTCCATCAACATCCCCAACAGATGCGTCATTTGGAGTATAGCCAGAGCCTGGCTTATCAAGCTTTAACTCTAAGTAGGACTTATCTGATTTTACCACTGGTGAATCAGTGGATTTTTTTACGTTATTTACATAAGTATCTACTCTGTAGTTTGAGTTAGCATTTCCATTCTTATCAATATAGCAGGTTGCATCCCCTGCGTTGCTTGTATATATGAGAGAATTGTCTCTATACAATTTAAATACTGTGTTTGAAGAATCACTTGCTAGCATACGCCAGCTTACAATCATGCCTGAGCCTGTGTTGAATGCCGTTACACCCCTGTTTAAGTATTCAACCGTTACTGCGCTGCTTGTAGCAGCCTCTGTTTTTGTAGTATTTGCTACTGTTCCAAGCAATCCGCCAAAAAGCATGCTTGTCACTGTTAAACTAGCCATAAATAAAGATGCTAGCTTTTTGGTCCCCCTAGACCTAGGCTTAAGTCTCATAAATTTTGCCATAATACCTCCTAAGTATCTAAACATTAATTACGTTAGTCAATTTGCAGACCCCCTTTGACCAACATCTTTATAATATTCAATTATTAAAATTTCTTCAATAGTCCCTTAAACCTATAAAAAAGGCATTATACCTATATTTCTAGGTATAATGCCTATAAAGTCACACTTTTGTTTTAGATTTTTTAGCAAGCAATTAACTCTTCTAGTAAATCCACTAGCTGTTCCTTAGATTCAATAACCACGCTATCCATGCCAGCCTTAATAGAGCCCTCAACATTTTCCTTTCTATCATCAAGGAAAAGACATGTGCTTGGATCTAATTCGTATTTATTAAAAAGCGCCTGATAAATTGCTAAATCCGGCTTTAATTCATGCACCATATAAGAAACCATCTTGCCATCTACATAGTTCCAAAAGCTAGCGTCCTTTGCATGAGAATCAAGAAGGTCCTTTGAATAGTTTGATAAAATGTAAATGCCATAGCCCTTAGACTTTAACTGTCTTACAAGCTCCCATACATCTTCTCTTTTAACTCTCATAAGATGAGCATTAGTAAAAAACCAGTCTAAAATATCAGCATCCTTAGGATATTTCTTCTTATAAGTATCAACAATCTCCTCATAAGTCATAACCCCTCTATCAAACTCAAGCCATAACTTATCTGTAAAAATTCTTGGTCCAAACTCTTCTACTCTTTCCTTATCAAGACCATAATCATCTGTTAGCATCTCCTGCCATCTATAACCCATTAATACATTACCTATATCAAATACGATATTCTTATACTTCTTCATCTTCTTCCTCCCTTTGCAAATGTATTAATATTTTCCACGAAAACAAAAATAGTGTCAAGTAAAAGACGTGTCAGGGTGGGGTTTCTGCCATGCGGATAAACTTCGTCCGCACCCAGGCTTGCCACTCGTGACACGTCTTCATTATTCAATGAAACCCTTTAATTAGCTTTCATAAAGCTCTAAACAGGCCATTTAGACCTTGGGGAACCGTAGGGCTTCACTATGAACTTAATATCGGGTCATATTAAATTGTCAAAAAATTAATTCATAAATATAGCCACCCAATAGTAATTACCTTCACTATCCTGGGCTACTCCAACACCCACTCTGGTGTATTTAGAGGAAACTAAAACATTATAATGAGATGGAGATTCTATCCATCCATCAACAATTCCACTAGGACTTGTTTGGTATCTTCCCATCACTTCACCAAACAATCCTGCTAAACCATAATATGATGCAATCGTTGATGCTTTACTGCCATTCGGCCTCATGTGATGTCCTGTTGTGGAATCCACAACAAAGAAGTTATTAACAGCATTCTCATAGGCTCTATGACAAGCTGCTAAGGTAATAGTCTGATCTAAGCTTACAGCCCCAAGTCCTTGGCTCGCTCTAAGATCATTAATTAAACTATAAACTTCATTGATATATGAACTATAAGTTGATGCATTCACCCTAGCTTGTGCAGCATACGCAGCGTCTCCTGAAAGCACCTCACTTGTCGTCTCTTCTGTAAGGGCCTCTGTTGGCTGTGTAGTTGCCTCTTCTGTCACAGCAGCTACTGTTGCTGTTTCTTCTACATAACTCTCAGTTTCTAGCTCCTGAGTTGTAATTTCTTCAGTAACCTCTTCTACAGTTGTTTCTGTATAGCTTTCCGTTTCAATCACATCCTCTACATTAGCTGCTAAATCCTGATTAGCATTTGATTGAAAAAAATTAGGATTTACACTGGCAAAAACAGCAATTCCTCCAGCAATTACAACAATCGAGCTTGCTAATACAATTGAAAGTTTCTTTCCAAACTTCTTCTTTAACATCTCTTTACTCTCTCCCATCCCTATTATATTAAATTTTAGCCCGTCTTTAATGTAGGTTTATATTACACCCACTGTACGTGAATGTCAACTAAAATTTAGTACCCTAGTACTAGTCCTATTTTGAAATTAGTACCTTCGTAATGAGGAAGAAATCCTTTATTTATGCCTGTTTAAGCCTAATTTTTCGTGTTAATAAACTTCGAATATATAAAGTATTGTGTAAAAAATAGTACCTGCTATAGTCAAATTTCACTATAAATTTTTAGGAAAAAAAAGGAACGACAAAATAGCAAAACCTGATGTCGTTCCCTTATAATTTTATTCATTTTTATATTCATTTATATCTAATTACTTTTTCTAAAATCATGCATGTAGGCCACAAATAAAATATAGATTAAAAGCAATGAAAATAATCCGCAGGAAATTGATCCATACATAAGATAATTCATTGATACAATCATTACACTAGATGCTACAAGCATAATCATTCTTGTTAGATTCACTAATTCAAAGAAGGCTAAAAAGGACTTCTTCTTACTATAGTGAGGTTCCATCATAGGAGCAAGTAATGCCCAGGCAACCGTTGCAATCTCAAGGCCAAACACGTTGTTTATTTCCCTATTTATCACATATCCCCATGTCATTACAAGGATAAATGTAGCAATAAAATAAATAGTCTTTAAAACTCTTGCCCTCTTAATATTCCTAACAGCTTCTTTTAACTCAACACATGCGCCATATAAGTTAATATTTCTTATTTCTTCCTTAGTTAGACAGGAATTAAGATTAATTGTACCTGTCTCATCTGACTTTAACTTATATAATGCCGCTTTGATTTTACGTTCTGAAACTTCTTCAAGGCCAATAATCACATTGGCAAATCTGTTAAAAAAGGCGATTTTCTTATCTGAGCAAGAATCTAAAATCTCGTCTAAGTGATCAATCATTAATTCACTTAAACCAGATTCATCTGAAAGATTTAGCAAAATATCGTCGAGGTTGTCATCAGATGTATCTGCACCTATTTCTTTGACCTTTCGCTTAAAGTAGTTTACTACTTCCAATATACGGCTGTTATAATCCAGTAATTCTTCCGCTGAATTCATAATACCCCCATTCTATTGGATGTAAGCCACCTCCCCATGCTACCCCAATTAGTTTTATTTAATTCCCACGATTGTTGTACATTTATTATACAACAAATTTCCCCAAAAAACTTGTATATAATAAAAACAACACCTTCTAAACTTTGACTCAAATCAAGATTTAGAAGGTGTTAACATATTTATCAAATCGCAAAATCAACATCTTGTATCTAACGATCTCTTTTTAAAATAAATCTTTTTGTGAGACCTTTTTCATCCAATCTCTTAGTAATAACATCAGCTATGGCAGTGACAATTATTACACCTGCGGCAATACCAAAAGATATAAGAATTGTTCTTAAACCAAATGAGGAAAAACCTGACCAGTCTCCAGCTACAGCCTTTCTTAGAGTTCTATATAATAGGCCTCCTGGTACCATTGGTACGATTCCAGGTACTAAAAATACTGTAACCGGACATTTATAAACTCTTGCCAAAAATTCTGCCACAATTGTAATTACAGCGGAAGCAATTATATATGAAAGAAATTCCATCACTCCAAAGTTTTGTAAAATAATAGCCACCGCCCAAGCAAAGGCTCCTCCTATGGTACCAGCTAAAATATGCTTATAATCAAGATTAAACCAAAGGGTAATACCAAAAGTTCCACCAAGGGCGGAAATAATTGTAACCCATATATTTACATCACTTCTAACCTCTGAACTTGTAGTACATAGCGCAAAACCAAAAGCAATACCAAGACAAAGAATAATAGATTCTGCACTTCTTAAAAGACCTGTAATTGTCTCCCCGGAAAACATATCTCTGATAGAGTTTGTAAAGGCGAGTCCAGGTACAAAGGGCATGATATTTCCCATACTTATAGCCGCAGCATTTAGTGGTACACCTATTGATATTGGTATATCGGCTGCCAAACCACCGGCAAAGCTACATATAAGAATTGCATAGTAATTATTTAGACTTAAACTTAAAAGATAACTATATACCACTCTTAATATTGCACCTAAAACGCCTGAATATATGGCTTCTACTATATTTCCACCAAAGAAAATACAAAAAAAGGCAGACACTAAAGCCCAGGACATAGCTAGCTTTAAAAGAGACACATCTGCCTTCTCATTTATTTTATCTAGTCTTTCTCGAAAATCCTCTAAACTTACATAACTACTGCAAACACATCTTGATAGATTATTTAACTGGGACAATTTATGCATATTATAATCTTGTCCCGGCACTCTTCTTGTCTGAGTAACCACTCTGTCATCATCTGTTTGAACTGTAACTATTAAACAGGAAGTAATTCCTAAAATATCTACTTTTTTTGCGCCGTAAGCATAACAAATTCGGCTAACAGTTGATTCTACTCTGCTTACCTCTCCGCCTGCCACGTACAAGCTCTCTCCCAAATCAAGAGCACACTTTACAATCTGTTCCCATCTATTTGCCATAACAACTAACCTCTTATAAGCTTGCGCATTATCTTTCCAATATATCTTCAACATCACAGGCAAGGGCCTTAGCTAAATTAAGAATTGTAGCCACACTTGCCTTATTTATATCATTCTGACGTTGTTCATAGAGCTGAATCATTCTATAAGTAACCTCTGATTCATTGGATAATTGCCTCTGGGACATCCCTCTTGCCTTTCTGATTTTGGCAAGATTAGTATTTTTATCTCTTCTCTTTTGACTAATAATTTTATTAGCTTCTTTCACGAATTCTTCTACGTCTTCATCATGGAGTCCGTCGTACAAGGACAATATCTTCTCTATTGTAAGCCCTCGATTGAAAATGTCAACAAATCTTAGAGAACTTTTCCATTGAAAATATGCCAAGGCCCAGCCAGTCCAATATTCCGCCTCGTCAAAGTTCTTATTTCTTGGCTTAATTGCCTGTATATCCTTGCCTTGCTTTAGTAAAACTGTATCTACTAATTCCACTCCTGACATACCAGTTATATACTTTGGATTACCGATTTCAAACTGTCTAGCAATGCCGGTCTCAATAAAGCTAATTAAGAACTCATCCCCATCAATTCCTAAATCATATATAGCATAATCAAACATATCCCCAAGATTACACATTGCATCATCCAAGTATGTATCGTTGTAGGCATTCATCATTGGATTTCCACCCCTTTTCCACTATATCGTTAATATAGAGCTTAAGTCCGTCGTCCTCCTCACTTATAGACTTCGTAAATTCCTCTCTAAACTTCATATCTCTGGCTATTTTTTTAGGATAATAAATCTCCTTATTTGCGAAGCTAGCCTTTTTAAATTCTAATAAATCGTAGACTTTCTTAGTTCTAAGTAAAAGTTGAATTCCATTTTTGCCTAAATCCATAGACTTATAAAAATTTTCAAGGGAAATATCATTATTAAGAAAAGCATTAGTGATGGCAAAGTAAGAATCGTCAGCTCTGTAGCCTCTTACAATGTCACATTTCCAATAATCCACATAGAAATTATCTAAAATGTACTTTCTAGCCCTTATAGCATCCTCGCCGTTAATCCTAAACTGCCTGTTTTCAAGGACTATTGCCATCCAATTAAAAATGTTATACTCACCGGAATTTAAATCTAGAAAATTAATGCCCTCACCCTTTAAATTGATTTCAAACTCACTAACAAAGCCATTAGTTTTGTTTTGACAGGCCCATTCTTTAGTAATCTCCATCTCTTGTGAACAATAAAAGCCCTGACCAAAATCATTAAAAATAAAGCCTTCTCCCCAGACAGGCTTCTTTATAATACGTTCGGCACCATGGTATAGTTTCATAAAACACCCTCTTATTTAATTTTAATCACGAAAAAACCATCGTTAAAACGATGTATATACTTTAAGTATATTATATCGTCTAAACGATGGTTTGTAAACTTATTCTATAATTTTTATTCCGTATAAAAGGATTGCTTACTCTGCGCTAAAGTAGGAGATTACTTACTCTACGTCAAACAATTCCTCTAATGTATGCCAAGAAAGAACCGCACACTTTACTCTAGCTGGCATATGGGAAATATCCTGTAATGCGCCTGCCTCTTCAAGGCTTTCTATTTCCTCAAGGCTTGCCTCGCCCTTAATCATTTTTAAGAAAATGTTAGCATAGTTTAAGGCTTCATCTTTGGTCTTACCTAACACTAAATCAATCATCATATCTGCGCTAGCCTGAGAAATAGCACAACCATCGCCTACATAGCCTGCATCAACGATTTTGTCATTCTCCACTTTAAGCTTTAAAGTTATTTCATCACCACAAGAAGGATTAACTCCCCTAAGTTCTAAGTTTGCACCTTCTATTTCATGTTTATGAAAGGGATTTATATTGTGTTCTGTTAATATTTCATTATAAAAACTTCTATTATTCTCCATAACCTAATTTACCTCTAATCTGTGATAGGGCATCAATAAATCTATCGATATCCTTTTCATTATTATAAAATCCAAGACTAGCTCTTGTTGTTGAGTTTAAGCCTAAATACTTAGTAAGTGGCTGAGCGCAGTGATGTCCTGCTCTTACCATTACATCTAGAGAATTCATGATTTCTGATATATCATGTGGATGGCAGCCATCAACTGTAAATGTTAAAATGCCATGATGATCGGCTGGATTTTGTGAACCCACTATGTTTACATGAGGAATAGCTTTCATTTTCTCAAAGGCATAAGCTGTCAACTGATTCTCTCTTTCCTCAATATAGTCAAATCCAACCTTATTAATGTAATCAATAGCTGCATGTAAACCTACTGCACCACTGGCATTAACAGTTCCTGCTTCAAACTTATGTGGAAGTTCTTCATATGTAGTGTCCTCAAGTGTTACATATTCAATCATCGCTCCACCATAAAGGAATGGTGGCATTTTCTCTAATAACTCTTCTTTTCCATAAAGAACACCAATTCCCATTGGGGCTAACATTTTATGGCCTGAAAATGCTAAGAAATCAACATCAAGTTCCTTAACATCTACCTTCATATGAGGTACAGACTGAGCTCCATCACAGACAAAGATTGCTCCGTTTTCATGGGCTAACTTTGCCAAAGCCTTAATATCATTTTTTATACCAAGTACATTAGAAACCTGAGTAATAGCAACTAATTTAGTGTTTTTACTAATGGCTTTTGATAACACATCAACTGTTATTGCACCATTTTCATCAATATCAAGATATTTAATCTTGGCGCCTGTAGCCTTTGCTACTTCCTGCCAAGGAAGCATGTTAGAGTGATGTTCCATAATGGAAACAAGGATTTCATCTCCCTCTTTTAAGAAGGCCTTGCCATAGGAATTGGCTATTAAATTCAAACTCTCTGTAGCATTTCTTGTAAATACAATTTCGGAAATCTTTCCGGCATTGATAAATTTTCTTACTGCTTCCCTAGCATCCTCATAGGCATCTGTAGCCTTAACAGATAGGTCATATAATCCACGTAGAGGATTTGCATTTGACTCTTCATAATAATATGTAACTGCCTCAATTACCTGTCTTGGTTTCTGTGATGTTGCTGAATTATCAAGATAGGAAGCACTATCATTAATAATAGGAAAATCTTTTCTTAAATCTGCACCAATATTTCTTAATTCTTCTAATGTATAGCTCATACTCTAACACTCCTCCCTTTAACTAGCTAATTACTCTATAAAAGATAGCCACTTTGTTTTTATTTCTTCATCTGAAATCTTTGCTACAACTGACTCAAGTCTAGCCTTTGCAAGCATTTCATAAATATCTTCTTCTTTAATACCTCTAGACTTTAGATAGAATAATTCCTCCTCATCTAGCTGACCAATAGTTGCACCATGATCACCTTCCACGTCCTCTTCATCACAAAGGATAAGTGGAATTGTCTGATTTATAACTCCATCATCTAAAAGTAAAACGTCTTCTAATTCCTGACCCTTTGAAGCCACGCAACCCTTGATAAAATCAATAGTTCCTCTAAAAATCTTAAAAGCTTCATCTCTTAAAATACCCTTAACATTAAGAGTACTATCAGTTTTTCTTCCTGTCTGGAAAGCTACAAAATTCATATCAAGTCTGTCCCTATTATCAACTAAGTAGCCAACCTCTGCATGAAACTCTGAAGCATCTCCTACAAGATTTGCTCTTGAACCTAAGTAAGTTTTTGCACTCTTTAATATTACTTCCTGTAAATTCACTACTGACTTTTCAGCCTGCATAGTTCCAATGTCATTAATAAATGTAACTCCTGCTCCAAGTCTTTGAAGCTGGATAAATTCTAGGCTTGCGCCTTCTTCTAAAACAAATTTTGTCTGAACTGCAAGAAATGCCTTTGCCTTATCTTCACTTTCAAATTCTTCAATTACCTTAGCTTTACAGCCCTTCTTAACAGTTATTTCAAAGGCTGAGGCCCAATTTGCTCCATCCACTAACTTAAATGACAATACTAAAGTATCTCCAGAATTTTCATTTATTTCATACTGATTAAGACTTATATTATTAGTGCTAAGAAGATTGTCCATATCAGGGCCAACGCCAGTTACATTGACGCCATTCTTAGCAGCAATTCTCATTGCATTATTGTCTCTTGCATCTATATTGAGGCCTTTTATCTGGCCAAGTTCACAATTTATGTTATTGGCTCTAGTCACAGTAAAGATAGCGTTTGATAGCTTATCTGCTACTTCTATTTCACTGCCATTCATTTTAAGATGATTCCAGGTTTCAGCTGGCAAATGATTTATATACATGTGTCCCTCCTTGTTATACTTTGTCAATACCGGTAGTCTTTTTTTGAGGAGTTGCATCCATGAGATACGCTTCGCGTTAGGATGCAACGAGATCAAAGGGATCCTCCCACTTTGTGGGTCCCTCCTTTGATCAGTCCTTATCCTATAGTACCTTTCATCTCTAAGCGGATGAGGTTGTTCATTTCTATGGCATATTCTAGTGGTAACTCTTTTGAAACATTATCTGCGAAGCCACTTACGATTAAGGCTCTTGCATCTTCTTCAGATAAACCACGAGACATAAGATAAAATACTGTTTCATCACTGATGCTACCAATCTTAGCTTCATGTCCTACATCTGCATCCTTAGTTCTAATATCCATTGCTGGAATTGTATCTGAACGAGATTCGCTATCAAGCATTAAAGAAGCACAGCTAATTGATGACTTAGCATTTTTAGCCTTTGGATTAATATTTATAGAACTTCTAAATGTATTGCCACCGCCGGACTTTGAAATTGATCTTGTATTAACATAGCTCTTTGTATTAGGGCCGTTGTGAATTACCTTACAGCCTGTATCTAAGTCCTGTCCTGCACCTGAGAAAGTAACCCCTGTAAATTCAGAGCTTGCACCGTCTCCCTGAAGGACTGAAGTTGGATAAAGGTAAGATACATGTGAACCAAAGGAACCAGAAATCCACTGAATTGTACCGCCATCCTGAACTAAGGCTCTCTTAGTATTTAGGTTGTACATATTCTTTGACCAGTTCTCAATAGTTGAGTAACGAAGCTTTGCATTTTTACCAACAAATAATTCAACACAACCTGCATGTAAATTAGCCACGTTATACTTTGGAGCTGAACAACCTTCGATAAAGTGAAGGTCTGCGCCCTCATCTACAATAATTAAAGTATGCTCAAACTGACCTGCACCTGGAGCATTAAGTCTAAAGTAAGACTGTAGTGGAATTTCCACCTTAACTCCCTTTGGAACATAAACAAAGGAACCACCTGACCAAACTGCCCCGTGAAGGGCTGCAAACTTATGGTCTGTTGGAGGAACTAACTTCATAAAATGTTCCTTAATCATATCTGCGTATTCACCATGCATTGCCGACTCTAGGTCTGTGTAGATAACGCCTGCCTCAGCAACTTCCTTCTTAATATTGTGATAAACAAGTTCTGAGTCATACTGAGCACCTACACCCGCTAAGGATTCACGCTCTGCCTGAGGAATTCCTAATTTTTCAAATGTATCTTTAATCTCTGTTGGAACGTCCTTCCAATCAGCCATCATCTTATTATCTTTAGGACGAACATAAGTAACTATGTTATCCATGTTAAGGCCATCAATTGCCGGACCCCACTGTGGGAATGGTGTATCATTAAAAATCTTAAGAGACTTAAGTCTTAAATCTAACATCCATTCGGGATCATTCTTCTCTTTAGAAATCTGACGAACTATTTCTTCTGATAGGCCGCCTTCTAATCTAAATGCATCTTTATCTTCATTTCTAAAATCATAAAGGCTTCTATCTATATCTTCAACATATGTCTTTTCCTTCATTGCTTCCTACCTTTCTAGTTATTCAAGGCTTACTTTGTTATATACTTTTCAAAACCTTCTCTGTTAATTTCATCCACTAATGTAGTATCTCCTGATTTAACAATCTTTCCATCCACTAGGATATGTGTGTAATCCACATCAAGAGATTCAAGAATTCTTGTACTATGAGTGATAATAATTAAAGCTCCGCCTACCTTCTCTTTATAAGCCTTAATACCTTCAGATACAGTCTTTACTGCATCTACATCAAGGCCTGAATCTGTTTCATCAAGAATTGCTAGATTTGGCTTTAGCATAAGAAGCTGTAAAATCTCAGCCTTCTTTTTCTCACCACCAGAAAATCCTACATTGAATTCACGGTTTATATAATCTGGATTCATATTAAGGTTTTTCATTATCTCATTAACCTCTTTATAGAATTCAAACATCTTAGGATTTTCACCAGTTACACTCTTCTTAGTTGATTTTAAGAAATTAGCCACAGTAATACCAGGTATTTCTTCAGGTGTTTGAAAAGACATAAATAAGCCTTTTTTAGCTATATAATCAGTAGATTTATTAGTTATATCTTCATTATCTAATTCTATACTTCCTTTAGTTACTATATATCTTGGAGAATTAAAACATGTATTAGCTAGTGTACTTTTACCACTACCATTAGGTCCCATAATAACATGTATTTCTCCTTCATTTATTTCTAAGTTAAGACCATTTAATATCTTTTTATTATTATCATCTTCTGCAATTGTATATAAATCTTTAATATTTAATAATTTCATAATACCTCCTATATGTAATCTTCTAATGTTTTACTATCTAAATAATTGTTTATAACATCATTTAGTTCTTTCCATAATGGATATGTCTTACAGTTATGGTTATTAGGACAGATATGTTCTTTAGATACACAATCAGTTACATCTAAATTACCTTCAGCCGTTCTTAATATATCTCCTATTTTATAATGTACTGGTTCATACTTTAATTTATATCCACCTTTTTCTCCACGTGAAGATAAAAAATAATCAGCTTTGTTTAGAGTAAGCATTAATTTTTCTAAGTATTTTAAAGATAAGTTTTCTTTCTCATCTATCTCTTTTAAAGTAATATATTCTCCAGTTTCATATGCTTTAGCAAGATCTAACATTATTACTAAGGCATATCTTCCTTTAGTTGATATTTTCATAACTATCCCTCCGCTTTTTTATTATACTACCAAGTTGGTAGGAAATACAAGTAAAAAAAATAGATATATAAATATATCTATAATATTTCTGAAATATCTTTTAAGTAATCAAAGTATTGATATGTACAAAGAGCTGTAGTTAATAACCAAAGAATAGCAGCAACAGCATTAGTCTTTCTACACTTATCTGATTTAATAGCTCTATAACCAAACGATAATCCATTGAATATAGATATTAGAGCAAATAATCCATAATTAGTTTCACCAGTTATAGCTATTTCAGCTATATAAAAAATTAGTGTTAGAAAGAGCATACCTACTGTTCCAGCAAATATAGCTTTATTTTCCATTTCCTTTTTTTCTAAATCAACTTTTGTTTCCTTTTTATCTTTTTTCATTTTATCACCTTCTTTTATAATATATCATATTTCAAATAAAAAAAGAAGATTAATAAACCTTCTTATTTAAATCTAGGCCAAATAGCTGTAGTTTTATTACTATTTGCGTAATATCACTATCAGATAAACTAAATGCTCTTAAATCTTTTCTTTTTAATACCCATATATCTTCTATTGTATTAATATCATTTTCTACTAATATGCTAGTCATTTTAGTATTTAATCCTAATTCTTCAATACTTTTTTCTAATATCATTTTCTTTTTCATTATACTAACGCCTCCACTTTATTTATAATATATTCTTTTACTTGATCAAATGTCTTGTTTAATACTACAGAAAATTCATTATATAATAATTTCTCAGCTTTTTCTTGATAATTAGTATCTTTTTCACTTAATTTCTTTTTACTAGCAATTCTCTCTTTATTCCTTAAATAAGCAGTCTTTATAACTTTGATTAAATCTTCTTTGGAACCTGTTGATATAAGATTCTTATATTCAAGTTCTATCATTCTATCACTACAATCAATAGTATCAATATTAGGTATACTATTAACTAAGTTTTCTAAATCAACTTTAGATATTACATTCCTTAAATTTTCATTATCTATTGGAACTTCTATTTTTAATGATTCATCATCAACTGGAGTTAGTTGATAATACTCTTTACCCTCTTTTTCTTTTATGTCTTTTACTTTGCATACATCTTTTCTGTATACTAAATATTCGCCAATTCTAAACATAATTTCCTCCTAAAATAATAAAAAGTATTATAATAGTCCGCTTATGTCTTAATATTATAACACCTTTTTTTAAAATTAGTAAGAAAAATTTTTTTAAATTTTATTTTTGTTTTACCTTGGAGAAAGTTTCGCTAATATTATTATAAACAAATGGAGCCATACTAGCTATATTGTCTAACATACCATATTCACTACCAGACAGGTAATGGCTTAAATCATTTTTATCTAAGAAATAACGCGAATTTATACTCTTTAATATGTAGTGATTATCTCCTGCTTTTATTTTGACATTAGAAATAATATCATATTTTTCTTTTTCTTCATTATATTTATAAGTTGATTTTTTCCAAAATCTAACATCTTTTAATTGAAGTTGTGTAGATTTTCTTCCACGTTCATCAAAATATGTCTTTGTTGGGGTATCAACAACGATATTACCTTTTCCAACTGTTTCAAATTTGGATACAAGGCAATTTTTATTATTATATCCTATACTTAATGCATATCGTCTTGGATGATTATTGTCTTTAAAACTATCAATAGTTATATCAATTTGGTATTTATTGCCTAAATCTTTTATTTCAACTACTCTAGCAGTATCTTTATCCTTATATCCATAAGCATAATAATCAGGTTCACATCTAATAAATTTATACTCTCTATCAACTAAATAAATACTATTAGGTATATTTATATTAGTAACATTATTATTAGTTTCTATGATAAGTTTTTTGTTATTATCTACTAGTTTTTCATCTTTCTTTTCTTCTTTTCCTTTATATTCTAATACATCTAAATGAACTTTAAGATGTTTTATTAACTGTTCAACATAGAATTTTTGTTTTGATTCAACATTTTCTATATCTGTTTCTAAATCTTCTTTTAGATGTTTCCTTTGACTTTTTCTTTTCTTCATATGAGG